>Ga0209775_1000359_pt1 | contig 26432 bp, 33 predicted proteins | sample SaaInlV_135m_DNA_FD_184661 | JGI IMG/M metagenome (GOLD analysis project Ga0209775, IMG submission 184661) | Marine microbial communities from expanding oxygen minimum zones in the Saanich Inlet - SI072_LV_135m_DNA (SPAdes) (version 2) | ecosystem: Environmental > Aquatic > Marine > Intertidal... | reverse complement strand
TTGAGTTTTCAAAATACCTGACTTAAATTTCTCACCAGAAGTAGTAACACCAACCACTCGAAAACCTTCTTCAATTTCAACTGACTCATTGGCTTTCTTTAATACATGAGCAATAATATCTTCATCACCTAAACCTTTCTTAATCTTTTCGATTTCAGCATAGGCTTTGTCATAGTTACCTCTTGATTTGCGTGCAATACCAATAGCTTTTTTCATTTGAGCTTGGTTGAACACTTCTTCAAGTTCAACTGATTCTTTAAATCCTTTGAACTTCATGATTTTCTTTTTCTTACTTAATGGTTTATCATGGCCTGCGATAGGACCAGTTGAATCATTCCCACTAGCAGTCATATTTTCGTTCTTACCTAGTAAAGCGTTATTAGCATCTTGTAAAGTCTTAGCATTCTCAGCTTTTAATTTCTTTTTACCTTCTTTAGCTATGCTTCTTGCGATAGCTTCTTTATAACCTTTAGTTCGCATATCAACTGATACACCTTCCTCAAGGTCATCTTCTGCTAAGGCTATTGATTCATTAGCTTTCTTTAAACATGCTGCAACTTTAGGCTCATCAGCTAAACCTTTCTTTAACTTCTCAATAGCAGCATAAGCATGGTCATAATCACCACCTTTAAACTTCTTTGAGTTAGCAATGGCACAAGCTTTTTTTATTAAAGAAGCATTAAATGCCTCTCTTAACGCACTAAAATTAATCATTACTTACTCCTCTTCCTCGTGATCACAAGCCTCTAAAGTTTTCTTATATGTTTCAAGCTCTTCAGATTTACCTTCCCAACCCTTTTCAATAGCATTAAAGAATTCCTTCTTCTTTGCATCATCTAATTCTGCAGGTGATTTAGCGCCGAACTTCTTTAATAACCCTTGAAAGAACTTTTGGTATGCTTCTTTGTCGCCTGATGCTTCTCTTATTTGTTGTAGTGTTTTCATTTTGTGTTCCTTTGATCCCTTTGATCCTTTATATCAATAAATTTTAACTTGCTTTTAATGTCTTTAACCATAGCCCCGGTATGCTCTGCGTCCTTCTTTAACCCGTGTAAACTTACCATAGTTTCTGCATGCATCTTTGGATATGATATTCTAAACTCGGTGTTCATTCCCACATCATTGTTAATGTGCTCTAAATTAGCGGTCATACTTGACGCCCACCAAACCGCAGTAACAATCTGACCAAACATAGCCATAAGAACTATAATTGCAGAATTTCTAAGCCACTCTGGTAATTGAGGTTCCCTGTTCTTAATAGTATTTATATCACTTTGTAATAGAGCCATTTTAGTCTCTAGTGATGCTACCTTCTCTTTCATAGGGCAATCCCTTTATATGTTATAGTTATTTATATCCCCTTTATATGTTATAGTTATTTATATCTTTTATGTTTTGGATCAAACGCAATACATCCAAGGAGACCAATCACACGTTGCCATCATTAGTGCGCCATTAATATATGGTAACAATGTAACAACTTCCATATTAACCACCTCTACGCCAAGACCCAGGCTTATACCCAAATAGCTTTTCAATACGTTTCATTTGTTTATCCATTTCAGCAAATACAGCTTTATCTTTAGCCTCATCACCATAAAATGCATTAGCTAAACTATGCATCAACTCGTCTTGAGCGATCTCTTTAATTTCTTTCTTAGATTTGCCTTTGGCTTCTCTTAATTCTTTAAAATTAATCATCCCATTCTCTCCTTTATTATTCTATGATTGGTAAGTCATCTGTCTGCCAATCCCAACATTGTATGTAATATATACATCCATACTACCAGTGGTAAAGCCAGCATCATTAAACACTGCCATGATATCAGTTGACAGAACTGTAATAGCACCTTGAGTTTCTGGATCCCATCGCACTGGTACGTTTGTACTAGGTCCTGCTAAACCTATATATGTAGTACCACCAGTAACACCTGTAATATAACTATTTGCTCCGGTTGGACCAAATGCTGGATATATTTCAAACGTTTGAGGACTTAAATTCTGTATACCCCAAGGGCCGGTTGTACCAGGTCCAGATTCATTATAAAACCCGACATCAGCAAATACTATTTGATTTCCGTCTAAGTCAAAGTTCACTTTAATTACAGCGACAGTTGAAAATCCAGGCTTTGGCACAATAGCACCGCCCATCCACGCGTCTTCATGCCCGGTTAGTGCTTCATAGACGTACTCGTCAAAGAACGAAAACCCCAAAGCACCACCAGTTAGTCGAGCACTGTCGAGTTGCTGATGCAGAACAGCCTCGCTAGGTCTGTTCGCCCATTGATTAACCGAGCTATCAAATATAAAAATATCATCTGGCGCAGGAGAACTTACACTCGAATGCACGTCAATCAAGTCAGGCAATATATTTATACTAGGCGCACCATCAGCACCATCAGCTCCGGCTGGACCAGTAGCACCATCAGCACCGGCTGGACCAGTAGCACCATCAGCACCGGCTGGACCAGTAGCACCATCCGCTCCGGCTGGACCAGTAGCTCCATCAGCACCGGCTGGACCAGCTGGACCAGATGAAGCATCAACATATTCCAATCCATCAGCCGCACCATTAACTTGTAATACTTGTCCTGATGTGCCATACCCATTAGGTGTATCACTTAAATCTAATGAATCATTTGCTCCAACAGTATCACCGTAAGGCAAACCATTCCAATCAGTAAACCCATTACCAATTTTAAATTTACCTGTATCTGTTTCAAAGCACAATTCTCCTTCTGCTGGATCTGGATTGTTCATTGTCCAGTTTGCAGCCGTATCTCTTCTGTGTTGTATGATTGTTACTGTTGTCATCATTATCTCCTATGAATGGGTCTTATATACTTATTTATAACTATGTTAAGTTGAAGTTATACATATATAATAATATGAATACACTAATGATACACGAAATGAATAAAGATACAATCATACCAAAGGGATTATGTACCTTTGATGATGGTCTTTATAGCCAATACAAATATGGAAGAACATTACCCAATGACAAGATATACTTTATATCTTCTAATATAATATGTAGTCATAATCAAAGTAATGAATTTATATCAGCACTCAATGCTCATAAGAAGTCGTTTGAAGGTAACAACGAAAACTATATGACCATTGCTCAAATAAAAGAGTTAATTGATTTAGGTATAGAGATTGGTGGTCATTCTCATTATCATAAAGATGTATCTAAAATACCAAAGTTAATTGATAAGGTTAAACACATTAAAGAAGATACTGAATTAATGTTAGATTGGTTTAAATCTGAATTGGATTATATCCCCACATCATTTTGTTTTCCTTACAACGAAGAACTTGATGGGTTATATAAAGGCCTTCTTAAAACTTATGGCTTCACTAAATTTTATGGTTTTAATCGAGTCGATATACCTGCTTAAACGCTTCTGCTCTGTGCATACCAACTTGTTTACCCCTGTGCATAGCTAATGTTTCCATGCTTTCAATTGATCTAGCATCAGGATATTGGTATGTCTCTGTTGTATAGAACCCCATTACCTGTTGCTTCTTATAAATCTCCATTGAAATATCTTTATATACATTAGGTTGAAACACCTCACCCATTTGACCAAAGGCCCAATCGGTTGAAGATGGTAACTCACACATATATAAACCTTTAACACCCGATTCAGGTTTGGGTCTTGCCGCAACCAAAACACATTCAGCAACTAACCTATGATCTTTATGTATGTCTGAAATGTTATGTGTGTATACTTCTTCTGGATTTAATTCAGTGATAAGATGCTCAATCTTTGATAGAGTCCAACAATATTCTAACTTACAATCATGGCCATCAAACATCACAAATTTAGCACCAAGAGCGTTACAGCTCTTTTCAAATGCTTCAATTCTAGAGTTTGATACTTCTTCAGCTCCAGGTCTATCACCTTGACACATAACTGCGACGATAACATCATGACCTTTATTAACTAATTGATGGATCGTGCCCGCGGGCCCGTATGCTTCATCGTCGGGGTGTGCAAATACAAATAATATCTTCATAACATATCTCTTATAATATCTTTCAATTCAAATTTTGGTTCATACCCAAGTTTCTTTAACTTAGTTATATTAGGAACCCTATAGTATATATCACCATGTTCTTTAGAGAAATCTTTCTCATAAGGTCGATACTTCATATTAGATGTTGTGGCTGTTTCTCTTAATACAGCCGTTGCTAACTCATTCATTGTTGAGGGGGTATCATTACCAACATTGTATATACCTTCAACATCTTGTAATAATATAAGAGCATCAACAGCATCTTTGATGTGACAGAATGATCTAACTTGTTTGCCATCGCCATATATAATTAAGTTTGATCCAGCCTTAGCAGCCTTCATAAATCTAGGTAGGACCATACCATAATCAGCGGATTGACCAGGTCCCACTACATTAAAGAATCTTACAATAACCGATGGGAATGTAGATGCTTTAATCATAAACTCTGTCATAAGTTTAGCACATGCATATCCCCATCTAAGTTTATCTGGTGATCCAATACTTAAATGATCACTCTCTTTAAACGTTGGGCCTTCACCATATACTTCAGAAGTGGATGAGAATATTACTTTTGTTTGTGCTCTTTCAAAGGCAGGGATTAACTTAGTCATTAAGTCAATGTTATTGAATAGAGTGCTTGATGGATTCTTATCAATGTATTCTACTCCAACAGATCCTGCCAAGTAATATACTAAGTCAGCTTCCATTAATTGGATATCTAAATCCATTGTAGCCACATCACCTTTAATAAAGTTAACACCATAATCCGGAGATACTGATGTGCTCAACGAATCAATGATTGTTATGTTATGTCCTTCACCTTTTAACCGTTTGGCTAAATGGGTACCAATAAAACCGGCACCGCCTAATAATAATATATTCATTTATAACTCTTTAAGCAGATCCACGACTTTAGCTTGTGTTGGATCTAACTCGCCAAATGCACTAAACACTATTTTATCATCAGCCTCACTAAATACTCCTAACTTACCATTAGTGTTATTTTCAAAGGCTAGTATATCATAGCAATATACTTGGTTACCCTTTATATAAAGCTCATTATCACCAAACACTTCTAACAATGGATTAATATCATCACTGAAACTATTTTTAATATTCAATAGATTATTTTTCCACTCATCAACAGGCATCACCTCAGCCTTCGGATCCGCAAATACTAAGAAACTCTCAGTCTCTTCAATGAATGTTGGCATCCCGTTAATACCACTTCTAATATACTCATCTAATTTACTATAAACATCAGTCAATATTACTTCTTGATTTAACAATGATGATATCTCATCAACCGAAGCTTTAAAGTCTCCTGTATAAGACTCATCCCATATAGCAGCATCCGCCGCGATTTGTGATATAAGCTTAGGTTTGTAATAGTATAGCTTATCTTCGATGAATACAAACGTGTGAGTATATCCCCATTCTAGTTCATCAAGTGCTTCAATAATATTAAATTCACTCTCCAGCTTATTAATTACATCATGGCGATAGCACTTGCCATCATCACAACACGTTCGATTTGGATTTTTATCCATTTATGTTTCTCCATTTACTTTTGTTACGTCTAAGTTAGGGTAGTCTAACCAACATCCCTGATTATCCTTTACCGCGGTAAATTGATTAAGTAGTAATAATCCATTAACCGCATCATTAGGGGTCATGTTCATATGATATCCTAGTATAATATTATTTATATCCCTTTCAACAGATACAGAAGCGTCTCTTCCATCCCATGCCATTCGTTTAAGAATTTCATAATCTTCTTTTTTGGATAATAGAATAGCTCCTCCTTTTCCAATGGGTAATGCTTTCTTTTGTTGAAATGATAAACACATGAATTGATCTTTAATGTACATATCTTTATGGAACCCGACAGCACTATCCCAGATAGGAGTATTCTTTAAATTATAAGAACCTATCCATTCTTCAGTATTCCACTCGACGCAACCTCCAGCATGTATAATCTGTTGGGGGATAGAGATGTACGTATGATTTGGAATACTAATAGTGGTTTGTATATCTAGATACTTTAACATTAAGAACACCGCATTAGTACATGAGTCTGTAAGGACTACATAAGGTGCACCGGTGTAGGTACTCAACTCATCCTCAAACATCTTTATAAATTCATGGTTATTCATTTGCTATCTTCATTATAATCAGCCAAGCCGCACTCGTGTCTATATATTTTTTATCATCACTCATATTATTAAAATCTGATACAAATATCATACAACATATCAGTTGTAACATTTTATTATACCGATCACCTTGTGGGGAGGTATTCATTATAAGTTTATTATCATCAATAGTATATGATACATCAACCTTTGTAACATAATCAACCCAATCTAATGCCACACGTGTCATTGTAATAGGTATTTCTATATTAGGATATAACAACGATTTTGGATATACAACATCCCAAAACGCAGCTTCTCTATCTTTATATTCAAACCTATAGAAGTCTATTATATTTCTAAAATCGCTTGTTCCCAGATTAAGATTTCCAGAAAGTATATTGGAGGTTGGATCAATTCCAAAGAATCTTATTATAAGATCATGTTCAGTTGGATCAATCTGTGGATGCATCTATAAACCAATCACATTCAATAGAACACTTGACATCATCTATTGATATGTTATTATATATATCTTTTAGACTTTCACCAACCTGACCAATAACCAAGTCCTCAATCTTATGATCCTTACAACACAAACTAATTCCCCGCTTAGTAACCAAAGGTTCTTTCATGAACACACACTCTCGTACTTCCCCAGTTTTTGATGCATACTCTAATCCGCGATCATCACTATAATCAACTAACTTCACATTATCGAATTTCGTTATTAGTCGAAGATCTGTTGATGTTATAGGCTCTTTAAAGCGTTTTAATATAGTAATACCATCTTTAGTCAATTCTTTAATGTTGGGTAAGACCAAATCAAACACATCCCTCCCAGTGGTTTTTATATATTGTTCTGCGTTTTCCCCATATAAACTAACCTCTATATCTATTTTATGACGATCCTTTAATACTGATATATCTTTAACAGCCAGTGATGTAATTAATAAATACTTATCAATACTCGAGTTATCTAAATAGTCCAGAAATTCATGAAGGTTTGGGATTAACAAAGCTTCTCCCACCGCAGGGGTTATATCAATATAAGATATTCCTTCTGATATGAGCCAATCAACAATATCCTTAAACTCATCAATATCCATGTGCTTAGCTGTTTTGAAATAATCATTACTATTATAACAGAACCCACATCGCAAATGACACTTGTCTGTTATTGGCACACACATCATTTTAGGGATTTTTAAAGAAAACATTTTGTGTATTCCCTATATCCAGCAAACCAGTTGTACTCAACTAATGATGTATATATGTGATAGTGGTGAAAGGTGATATTATTCAATTCTAATTTATTCATACTAGCTAATGGGGTATATGTCTCCCCAAACAAAGAGTTTGGTATATTGTAAATCTCTATGTCTAATGATAATAAATCAAACGACAACTCTTCTAATTTTCTATACTCTAGGTTATCATATAGTTTATCAAACTCACTACGATCTAATATGTAATCCTCATCAAGTTGTTTTAGTTTATCCCACCACTTAGAAAATATCTTATCTTTGCGTTTAGTAACCATATAACATGTGTTATATGTGTCTATCACCTCACCGTTTTTATGTATACGTTCTTTATGTAGTTGGTGTGTATCATATACCATGCATGCATTTTTGAAAGGTATGGTAGGCTCTCTCATTAAATACATGTCCAAGTCTATATGAATTAATATATCTTCTGTTAAGGTCTCTTCAAGCACCTTACATCCTAGTGGTTTATTATAAAACCCACAATCAAACGACTCTGTGACCGCTTGATAACTTTCAATATAAGTTACATTTAATTCTTTAAACTTATCTTTAGTATCTTTTGATATAGTATTTTTTGTAATACACACTGCATATATGGGAATATCTTTATATATTCCAGCATTGTTACGCCAATGACTAAACGACAATATAGCTTCTCTTTCAAATAGCCTAGTGTTATGTGTATTATTAGAATCTATATTAATTAGATCAGATTCAATTACCGTGATTAATGCGATGGAAGTATTCAATACGTGTCTTGAATTTATCATAGCCAATCTCCTGAAGTGGTATATGTTCATGGAAGAAGTATATCTCTTGAACTTCTTCATCTGTGTATATGTCTATCGGTGCGTAAAACTCGCCTAAGTTGTATTTAAATTGTGGAATTAATTTGGCATCTTCATCCGTGTACATGATAGACACCGCAAACTCTTCGATAGCACCATAATCAACACCATGATCGTTGTCATGTTCTTTAATATGTAATCCGTATAAACTCTCAAAGGTGCCATCTTCAAATTCAGATGTAATTTGTTTTAATTTGTTATAAAACTTTCCAAAAAAACCAGTGGCCCTGTGTGTAATCACTAAACCAGTATCCCATGGTTGACCATATCTTTCTGGAAACGTTAACTTATTGGTATTATGTTTTGCCGACAATGGGTCATACCTACCAACTGTTGTTGTGCCTCTCTCAATATTAAACATCTCTTTAGACAGTTCTTTAATAAGATACATGTCTAAATCAATTTTAATTAAGATGTCTTCTTTAAGTTCTTCTTCAAAATATTTACCAGATAGTGGTATATTCCAATATCCGTTTTGATAAAGTTCAGTTTCAGGATAGAATTTTTCAATGTAATTAACATTAAGTTCTTTAAAGATATCTTTTGTTTCTTGTGATATCGTGTTCTTGGTTAACGCAATACAATATATAGGAACATCTTTCAACCAGCCAGCATTCTTTCGCCACTCAGTAAAACACTGAACTGCCTCTTGTTCGTAACATCTAATATATCCCTGCTTTAAGGTATTGATATCCTTAAGGTCACCTTCAATAGTTGTTATTAATGCTATGTTGTTTGATAAACTCATTATACTCCTCTATAATTAACAGCTGTAGTAATTTATTTATAGTTGGCTTAATGTTTAAATTTGATCCAGCATATGTTAACACATCTTGGTAATCTTTAATGTTTGATATAACCATAACATCATCAAAGTGTACACTTGGTACGTCCTTATGTTTAGTATACTCTTTACGCAGGTGTCTTAATTTATCGGCTATAGTATACTTTGTTGCCGAAAATACCTCGGTGTACATACTAATAGGTGGTGCATAACTCGTCCATATACCATTGACTTCATAATTGTAGTATAACGAACTAATACTTGAAAGCTTTATCTTATAACATACCTTGTATATACCCACTTCTTCAACCAATGTATAAAATTTAATATCAACTAATTTATACTCATCATCAAATACCATAGTTAAAGTATGATCTCCTAATTCAAACCCAATTAAGATTTCAACTTTATTGTCTTTTAGTTCAATTTTAAATAAGCACCCATTATAGGTTTTAACCAAGCCTTGTAATAAATCAGCACTTGGAAAGAATTCATCAACAAGCTTATTATACGTAGTTGATGATATATAAAAAAAGTAAGTGGGTTCAACCAAATCCCCCTCTATTTCTATATCTAATACGTTTACTTCGCTTAAGCGGTTTAGTAAATACTCATTGACCTCTATAACCATAATGTTACCTTATCCTTAAGTATAGGATCATTGAGTAATACCAATTGGTCATGTTCGTTAAATACCACAACCTCATCAATAAATCCCTTTATCATCCACATAGATGAAAGTGATTCTATCTGGTCAGCACTAGACATATACTCGGTGCTCTTGATAATAGCAATAACCGCTTTATTATTTCCAGCGAACCATCCAATTTCTCCGGAACAATCGTTGCCTACAGGCAATGCTATAACGCCCATAGATGATTCTTTCATCTTAGTGAGGTCAGTTTTAAACGTCTTATATTCCATCTTATTGTGGGGTATATTATATGGGTTATGCAAATGCGGCACGAACACTTTATGATTATACACCTCCGATACTATGTTAGCTATAGCAATATTATGGGAATGTGCTTGCTCATCGATACGCGATATTAAATATATCATAATGTATAATCTTTAAACTCATCCTCTCGTATTGTATCTAATGTGCTACAATGAATGCCACCGCCAAACAATTCACAATGTCTTAATTGTATAGGGATCACTCTAAAACCTTCTTCTTTTAATAAACTAATTGTACTCGTGGCATCAGAATTAACCAGCACTGTATTTTCGTCAATACTTAATACATTCATATCCATACCACGATAACTGCTCAATTGAACAAATGGTGTATTATATGTGTCGTAATTTTTCTGATGCTTCACACCTTCGTTTACACTAATGAACTTCCAATCTTTAAATTTATCCGGGAGGTATTCCTTAATAGGTTTAGATAATGTACTTTCATTAACCAAAAATACTCCTGGCCGTAATGGTAGTATCGTTCCATCTAAATGATTATCTATCATCGAATCTATCATATGAACCGTAACGCCTTCTCCCAACATCTGGTTAACCCATTTTGAGCCAAGCGCATGATTATATGTAGATATGTTGCAAAATACATCCGTACCTAACTTTAAATATTGAGCGGCATCAATACCAAGATCCCATTTAGATGATACGTTAATCAAGTCTCTATCATTATCCCATTTATCGCTATCGAATGTTTCATCCGATAATAGTACATTAGGAGCTCGAACCCATTCAGAACCACTCATGAAGTGTTCCTTAAATATATTAATCAAGTTGTTATTTTCGAAGTACCTACCCCTAACTAAAGGTGGGGTCTCAATAATTTTATTCTTATACGTTAATGTTAAATCCCTCACATTTGAAGCAGAACTCAACACAGATTTAAAGTTAGGGGTATTGATTAATACTGACTTATCTACAACATTAGGACGTTTAACTACGATCCCCTCATCCTCTAACGCTTTGGCTAAACCATCTAAATCATCTATTCTTTCTTGTATTAGTTTTGGAGAGATTCTATAATCGTTGTATGCAGTGAATTGTGTATGTTGTAAGTTGCTGTTATAAAATATTTTAAATGTAATGTCCATCATTCTCATAGGTAACTCCAATTCTCTACCTACAATTACTTCTTTAAGTTTGCCCCATTCTGTGTGTGTATGTATCATCGTTTCATACACTCTCTAAAGTCTATTAACTCATACTTATCACCGACTTTATTATATTGGGTTATTGGAAAAATGAAACATTCTCTTTGTCCCATTTCAGTACATGACCTCAAACATGTATCATCCGTGTTTATACCATTTAATATAACGTTTAGATATTCAATAACCTCATCAATACTATTGTCATATATATTTACAAATGTATCCATCTTGAAATGTGCATCTTCCTGCTCATTGCATGGGACTAGTAATCCCCTATGACCTAAGTATGCTGCATTATCTCTAGCTTCCGGACATCCCTTCCATATTTTTGGTTTATTATTAACAGCTTGGTTTTTCAATCGCTGATAATTGAATAGGGTTTTAATTGGAATGATCCCATCTTTTTCTACGTTTTTCATATTAAGATTGGGTTCATAGCATGGACTCATCTCTAAAAGATCAAAGTTTTCTTTAAAGTATATGTCCCTTATATTATCTTTATCATGTTCGTTATATTGAAATATAATATGCTGTAAAATAGTAGTACAAGCACTAGCTGATTTAAATGCAGCGTGGTACTTTAATACATCATTTAATACAGACCCTCTCCGATATTTAGAATGAAGCTCTTGTGTAGACCCATCTACCGGGAATCTTGTGATATCATTTTCATCCAGCATCGGTCCAAGCTTAGCCCACCAAGCTTCGTCATGTGTAGACCCAGACGTACATAATCTGACTTTTAAGTTACGACATTTTAGGTATTTTATCAACTCAAAGAACTCAGGATATAACGTTGGTTCTGATACTGCCCCCATAAGTACTACCCTCTCTAAGTTCACTAGAGTATCTAAGAAGTTTCTTAAAACTTGCCAATCCAAGCTTTCATTCTTTTTTAACCTACCCATTAACACTTTATCATTGCGCAAACACAACGGGCACGATAAAGTACATTTATTAATTAGTCCGATCTCTAATGTATGTATTTCATTTATATTCATATTATATTCATCACTTCTCTAAATTTATACAAAGATTCTGAATCGCCATTTCTATTATATTGTATAATTGGGTATTCTTTACGTATATCATGATGGAGCTGGCCACAACACTCAGAACATGTGTTGCAGAAAAACCTTTTAGATATTATGGAATTTACATGAGCGAAGCATTCATCTATAGTATTATTATATATAGTTATGTTATTACTGGGCGAGATGAATGTAGTCTCTTCCATATCATCACATGGTAGAACACAACCCAAGTGATTTAGATATACATACTTCCCCATAAAGGCCGCACAGTTTAATTTCATATTAACTGTATGATCTCGGGTGAGTTTATTATAACTTGATAATAAGTCTTTAACCGGGAGTATATTATCCTTTATCAAAGCGGGTGTTCCTGTGAAATCAAATCCACCTGTATGTGTAAATTCACATATATCAAAGTTTTCTTTCATAAATAACGCCCGCACATTATCTTGATCATCTATATTATATGCGAATAGTATATTTTGTAACACGGTAATACTCCGTGATGTACTTTTAAACGCGGTGTGACAAGCTAACACCTTAGATAGTTTACCATTGACTCTGTATTTAGCATGTATTTCTTGTGTAGATCCATCAACAGCAAACCTTACTATATCACGTTCATCCATTAACTTACCTAGATTAGCCCACCAATTTAACGAAAATGTATTGCCGTTAGTTGATAGTCTAATCTTTAAGTTACGTCCCTTGATATACTTTATGATACCATAAAATTGTTTATGCAAGGTTGGTTCTGATATAGAACCTACTAAATCTACCTGTTTGAGATTAGGTAGTTGATCCATAAATTTCGATAAAGTACCTAAGTCAATTGCTACATCTTTTTCCAAATTGTCTGTTATAGCTTCTTGTCTTAAACATAGTCTACAGTCTAACACACATTTATTAATTAAACCTAGCTCTATAGATTCAATGTCTGTAGGATTCAATACCTGTTTTATGTTATTCATAATAACACCTTCTCGCCATCTTCTGGAAATACTTCTTGATCATGCTCTATACCATCACATACGAAGTAGTACTTACATTGCAAGCACTCTTTCTTTTTAATATATGTATTTATTCTGTTTCTTTTGGCCGCATCAAACATCGCTTTAACTCTATCTTTCTTATATTCCTCAGGATTAATACTATGATCATACACTGCAATGTTCCAGTCTTTAACATCATATATATGTTGGAAGTATCCGACAACGTGCTTCTCATATCCCTTCATAAAACAGAATGGAATATACCGTACGTTAATCTCTTCAATGTTTAATGTATCAATAGCCTTATGGATATACGGAGAGACCTCTTTATAGTTCAATGCACTTTGTTGTTTAGCATCGTCCCAATAGTTTAAAGGGAGAAAGTTTACTTGTAATGGTTTAAGCTCATTCATCATTAGAACGAACTCATCTAAGTGTTTATAATTGGATTCTGTTATTGTACAATTAACTCGGACAACCATACCAAGCTCTTGTGCATTCCCAATAGCTTTAATGATATTCTTATATGCATGCTTGCGACCCACCAACATGTCATGAGATGTGGTGTCATACCCGTGTACAGAGAATAGAATCTCCCTCAGCCCGTGGTTATGTGAACGCAGGACAAAGTCTTTTTTAGCGAACTTAAATCCATTACTTAAACATGATATGTACAATCCTTTATCAGTACAATAGTCTAATATATCAAACCATTCTTTATGAATGGATGATTCACCACCACTAAGATCCACTTCAGTTATACCACATTCAACTAAGTAATCGATTCGTCCTTTGATTACATCTAAATTTGTTACTACATCTAATTGAGTCTTATAATAACAGAAGTCACATTTATAGTTGCAATGGGTACCAGTGTCCAACTTAGCCCTATTATTAATAGGCGCATCTCTAGGTATTAATTTGAAAGTACTTGCTTGATTATACATATTATTTCATCATCTTCTTTTAAATACAGCGAATCAAAATCGTTATCAATATCCCACTTTCTCCAGTATAACCCTTTATCTTCTTCCCAATAATCGATGTTATGGTACTCAACTTCTTTGCCGTGGTGTTCGCACTCTACGATAAATCTTGGCGAGCAGTCCCACTTGCGCGCAACGGGTGTATATATGAATGTATGAAACTTTTCGAATATATCTTTAACCGGTGGTTTAACACATTCGAATTCTTCATACTCTTTATCAGATACAACTAATGTGTTACTTGGTAATCCTGTTAAGTCTGTTTCTCTACAGTTAGTGGTGGTATATACCATCGGTCTATCATCATGTACGACAACCGGATTTAGTCTATCAAGCAAAATTCTTTTCTTATAGTTAATACCATTCTTTTTAACTGGATCATACACCCTATCATCTTGCAATATGTATACGTTATCTTTATCATTATCTTTAACTTCTTTATTACCACAGGCAAAATAGAATATATTATCAAACAACAGAGTTTTATTCATATTACTGTTTACACCACCATCAACGAATAATATGTTAGTCCCTTTAACTACTGAAGGTTTGTCACAGTACGTAATAACACTTTCATCTAATTCAAAATCATACTTAGATAGGTCTAATTCAAACTTCTCAGCGAATAATATACCAACGTTGAAGTGATCTTTGAGTATCATATAATAATCAATCACCTCATAGACATGACCACAAATACCATGATCATTGTTACTCCATGTATATGACAACCATAAGTCTATCTTAGGATCAAGTTGTAATAGCTTTGACAAGTTTATCCTCCTTGCTTAATGTATAGTTACCTAAACCATTTTCCATTATATCATTATATCTAAATGTTATTGAATCTATTAATGTTGGGTTCTGATCATCAATCACAATTTTTTTATTGTGGAAAAATGCTTCAGGTATAATCCTATTGTTCGTATCAAGTAGTGTATGTATATAATGTATAGTATCAATCTTATTAAATATATCCCCTTGCCCGCTACCATGCTTTTTAAGTAATGGCTTATTAAGATTCGGCATTGAATTGGGCACTCTTAGACCTGACACGAATGTACCTTCTCCACCAGTAGACTCTTGGAATATATTAAAGTTTAATTTGAGATAGTTAAATATATCATAGTTCTGATATTTGTATGAGCCGTAGTATGTTACTGTTCGATCATTCTTATATCTGAACATATCATGTGCTTCGTTTGAGAATACATGGATATCATTAGATAGAAATTCTTTTACCTCAGTGAAAGTTCTAATATCGAGTATTAGTGTTTTATTAAGTTTAATTTTATATAAATCGATTAAACTTATAGGAGTTATAATATCAAGAGGAATATTATATTTAGCGTCAAAGATACTCTTAAGAAGAGCTAAGTCTTTATCATTAATATTAACAAGGTATAAAGGGCAGTTTAGATATGCTGCATGTTCGAATGCATAAAATACCGATCCGTTTAGTTTATTGTGGACCTGCCATTTATAGACAACACCAATCAATATGTCGCATAGAAGTCTTCTAAGAATTTATTTTGAATACCTTCTATATCCTCAAGTGGTGCATTATTTATTTCAGTTACGTACTTCGAGAACTTGCGTTCTAGTTGAGCCACACGTTCAATCTCATCTTTATAGTTTAAGTAATCTTCTAATTTATTAATAAGCTCTTCATCACCGGTCTCTAAAATAGATAAGTATTTCTCTTCTCTATTGTCGTTGGTAATAGCATATCCTGCGTTAACCAAATCATTGTTAAGTACAATGAACCCGTACATAGTTAAACCGGCAATAGAAGCTAATGTTGGATTTGCTAGCATTCTTACTTTAGCCAAGGCCGCATTACGATGATTTGCGATATCATCTTCTTCACCGATAGTAATATACCGTACTTCACCAGGCATAACCTCATCGGTCATCATTTCCTTAGTGATTTGTACTATCTTATTTTCACTTAATCCAGCTTTGATCTGTTTATAAGCTATATAAGATAACTTGAGCATCGTCTCATTTCGATTTGCTAAGTTGTCTAATGTATTCTTTGTGACATTGGTTACTTCCCAATGAGTACCTTTATCAATCACTAATGCTAATTCATATATCATAATATAACTCCGTTTTAAAATTTAGGTAGCATTGAATAGTCTACCATATAATAACCCTTTCTATCTTGATGTACAGCATCTTTCCATTTACTTTTAAGAATCTCTTGTGCCATAACACCGGTTTTAATAGTATCATCCCATAAGTATTTAAAGTTGTATATGTTAAGACCATTTCTTTCTTCAATAAATTCGATATCTCTTTTCAATCTTTCATCTGAATAGTTACATGCACAATCATTATGGCAAGCACAAACGTTATTACATGCACAATCCGAGTTACAGATACAGTTTTGTCTAATTACATTATATCGATCTCTGATAATATCCCAATGACTATCTTCAATAAGATCACCATTAAGATCTCCAAATGTTCCACCGCCGTTCATATCATTAACCATTTGTACTAAGTCTTCTGCGTGATTATCAATGATTGATGAGCCACTTGATATTGAGCTTGGCGATCTTAATGTATAATTGTAATTTGAGTGTGAGTTCCATCGAGACATTTCATCTCTAATTCTAGTTCTAACGTTCTCTATATCCGATGCTCTAATGACATGACCAGGCACACCGTAATCTCCACTTAACGATAGCGTTCGGTTTGTAGAACATGATGACCTATGATTAGAACACGTGCTTGTGCCGGTGCTGTGATTTGAACAATGACTTCCTGAACAGGCCATACTAATTCCTCTTGTTTATATAATACTGAACAGATCTATCAATCTCACCAAATGCTTTAAAGAATCCACACATGTTGTTGACCCAACGATCAGTCCACTTATCGTTAAAATTATCTTTCTTCGAGTTATCTAGAGAAATTACCGGACATATCATACATGTAGTTGCTACACAACCATTACATATATCTGATACCTCTTGGATTGGTTCTCTTAAAGAATCACTCATTTTTATAATATTATTTATAAAACTATCATCGTCTATATGTCCACCTTTCATCTCATCTTTGTTAGGAGAATATAATGACCCGTGACATGCATAAGAATTACCATCAACGTCTATAGCGTGCATGTTTACACCAGATGAGCAATGGGTCTTTGCATCGTTCTCCGTAAACCAAGTACATAAGAAGTGACCGTGTTCTTTATGGAATTCAATCTCTTCTTTAGCAATCTTCATCATACCATGCTTAAAGCTATCTATTAGATCTGGCAATCCATTAATATCAATATCCGATACATAGTCAATGGTCGGGGCGTATGCTACACGAACATTAGGCAATTCTTTATATAACCTTTCATGGTCTTTCCAAGATGAATATAAAGATCCCATTGCTGTTAATGGCATAGTAGCTTTCATCGATGTTGATATACCTCGATCGCTTAAGTATTTAATATTCTCTACAACTTTATCAGAGGTTGTTTTACCGGTTTTAAGTACACGGAATACATCATTAATATCTTTGCCGTCGTACGACACTTGAATATGCAAGTTAGATGTATCGACATTATCAATAATCTTATTTAATCTATTACGATCATAAGCATTAGTGTATATATGGTAACTTACCTTTGGATTATCTTGATATGCTTGGATAATCTCTGTAACAAGTTTAAAGTTTAATGTAGGTTCACCACCCCAAAATGATAAGTTAAGCTCGTCATATTTGTCATTAAACCATTCGGAATCAAGCAACTCTTGAATCCTTAATTTTAGTACATCAACCTTTTCATCTAACTTTTGTTTATCGGTCTTTAATCCTTCGAAGCAATACGTGCAATCAAGGTTACATAAAGCTGTAGTTGTTATCTCAAGTGTAAACTGGTTTTTAATTGCCATAATTTATAATCTCATCCATAATATTATTCATCTTCTCTTCAGTAATCTTCTCTGGTTCAGGTACAATAACATCTAATAGCTTATCGGCTAAAGACATTAAAGAAATGCTTTCATCTTTGAATCCTGTGTCTGATAGGTACTTTGCGGCTTCAATCAAATGCGTGCTTGCCTTATACATCGATTGATTTATATTTTCAATACTATTCATTATTCAACTCTTCCATTATAATTCTTTTAAAGTCTTTGTTGTCTCGTAAGTCTTTTACGAGAATCGCTATTGCTTTATATATATATTTATATATGGTACATATGTCGACTATTGGACCTTCATTCTTTATCTGCTCATATAAACAACCCTTCTTGCAATAGTTCTTTACAGAGCATGTGTTACACGCACTCGTGTGTACATATGATGTTATATTGTTAGTGGCAACCAAGTCATCTTTAAATCTATTACAAGGGACAACCTTATCTTCAGAGAATGAGAACAGATCTACGCCTGCACCGCATGATTCAACTACATACTTCTTACTTTCATATAATAAGAAATGTCTAAGATAGAATAGAATTAGGAATGGCATTGGTTCACTTGGATTTTCTCTGTACCAGTCGAATAACTCTTGTATTCCTTTATTCAAAGCAGTTACAGATTCTATGTCCCATATACCTCTATCCCTAACGAGGGTCATGTCTGGCACGATACCAAATTCATTTAGAATAAACAGATGATTTTCTAATAAATTATAGTTGCCTGTGCTAATCATTGTATGGCACTTCATGCCTTTAAACAGGTCTTTCTTTTCTAAGTAATGCTGTAAGGTTCCTTTACCGGTTAACTGCTTCCTATTGAGGTCCTGCCATAGCCCGTCAAAGCTTAATGACAACTCTACATTATTATCAAGAAGATACTGCTTGGATTTTTTAGTCATCTTTAAACCGTTGGTCGGCATAAAGTATTTGATATTATCATCATTGATATGATTAATAATATATTTGACTTTGTCTAATTGGAGAAGAGGCTCACCCCCAAAGAAGTCTACTTTAATGATCTCTTCAGGATATGTTTCTCTTAATAACTCAAACTCTTTTAAGAATAAATCAACATCGATCGACTTATTAGATGTCTTCTCCATATCACAATATGAGCAGTCTAAGTTACATAATTCAGATAGGACGACTAATAAAGTTTTCATTTAATTCAAGCGTTGTCTTTAATAATTTAATATCATATTCATTTGCTAAGGCTTTAGTATCCTTTGGAAAACATGCACCACCAAAGCCTCTCTTACCATCATGGCCTGGAACATCAAAGTGATGTGTTCCCATCCAAGGGTGTTGCTTTAATATCCCTGTTACTTCTTTCCAATTGTCCTTACCTACAACATCATACATCTCATTCATAAAGGTTACCTTCATTGCATAAAACGTATTCATCATATATTTAATATGACTTGCATTTTCAATAGAGGTAAGGAATACTTTATCAGTTTTTACAATAGAGTACTTAGTATATATGTCGGCTAATTCTTGTGCTTTATCTCCGCCAATAATTAACATTGGAGGATTAATGAAGTCTTCGAGATTGGTTCGTTCCGATAAGAACTCTGGGTTATATAATACATCGTATGGTATTAAGTGGTGGGGTAATATGGTTGACTTAACAACTACTAATCCTGTATATTCAGAGTCAAATATGACATCTAATACTGTCTTAAGTATTTCGTAGTTTGAGTTATCATCAGGCGTGGGTACTGCGACAAAGATAGCATCGGGATTTGCATTGCAAACGTCAGCTATACTTACCTTGTTATACGCAGGGTCCGATATAATGTGAGTTGTATTAGGAAAGCCGTGTTCGACAGCCTTTCCCACCATTCCATAACCAATAATTCCAATCATACTACTATTTATATCTAAGCTTTAGCAGCTCCTGTACCGAAGTAGAATGAAATGATTGCAAGGACTGAATGTTTCATCCAATCTTGAACAGTCACTGGCATTACAATATCTAATCTAGTAATCAAACATTACTTACCTTTTGCTATTGAAGCACCAAAATACATTTCTACAATAAGCGAAGTCCAAGCAAACACTTCATCGTATTTAATAAGACCTCTTACCATCTCATACTCAATAACATCTGGTGTTATTTGAAACCCAAGAAAACTAAAGCCCTCTTGAACAATTGGAATTGCTGTAGGGATATCCATGAATAATGGAGCCATTACATATATTACTATTAAGAATAGCATTACCCAAATGATTAAGCGCCTGTTAAGAGCTGCTATTGGACTTTCTTTATTTGCTGCATCTCTAGCATCAGATATAGAAGATTCTCTTGCGAGTAGTACTTCCATTTGCATCTTCTGTGATTCTTGCTTTGCCTGCATATTCAATGCTGTTAACTTAGCAAAGAATCCTAAGGCAATTGGTAGTATACTTGTTAATAGGGTTAGCATATGGTTTTATTCTTTTGAGAGATAGCCATGAATTTCATAGCACCACCTAGAATGGCGCCGCCACCCATTGTTAATAGTTCTACTGGTATCATATCATTACTCCTTTATGTAGTTGGCGTGCCACCTCTACTGTTTATAAATTGTGTCATACAGAACCGGCCTGATTGACTGCCCTCATGGCTTTTATCAATAGACACCTTTGACACTTCATGTTTAATTTGTGATGGGAATATTATAGTTAGATTGTTAGTTATCTCAAAAGTTATATCATAATCAGTAAACGTTATCTCACCGCCCAAAAACTTCTTTGGTTCTTTGAAGAACCAAGATACTGCAGTTAATACTGACCTATCTGTATGAGCAGCATAATAATCCGAGTTTTCATAGTAAGATACTAAAGTTGTATCAGTATCCATATATAAAGAATCGAAATACCAAGAATCTTTAATAACGTTATCATCAAATACATCAAAAGTCTTTTTATTATGTTTTAAGATAGTTGAGTATTCTCTGTTCTGGAAAACATAGTCAATGAGTAGCCCAGAGTTTTGTTTAGCTGCTTTTCCATCATTATTAATACTAGTGCCTGTGTCCTTGGGAGGAAGGAACATTGAGTTACTCTCAAAATGCAAAATCTCATTAAACATTTCCATGCGCTCCTGTTCAGACCACACTCCTGTAACTTCTAAGTAATGAAAAGGCTCTGTATGTAAAGTAACTTCCATAGATATCTAAACTAACCCTTCTGTTATTTCTACCCAAGCAAGTGTTTCTTCGTTCCATTCGTACATTAAATCATCTATTGGGTAAGCTACTGGTGCGTTCCAATTAAAGTCAGCATCTAGTGCCCACGAAGGGTATGGTTGCGGTGAAATAAATACCTCATTTACCTTATCCCAAGTGTCACCTACTCCGGCATACTTACCTCTAAAACTACCATTATAAGATGTTTGAACCCACAAGAATGCGTCACCTACAACACCTGAATTAATAAAGTCTTGTTCAGCAACGATTACATTTTCTACAATGTTGTTGCTATCTATCTTTGCAAAATGACTCATGCTAAGTACCTCACTATTACTATTCCTGAACCACCTGAACCTGACCTGTTAAGGTTTGGTGCGGAATATTGACCAGCACCACCACCGCCACCACCGGTGTTAGCACCACCGAATCCAGCGAAGCTTGTGCTAGATCCTGTGGTACCTGTGCCTGAGTTGATAGCACCACCGCCACCCGACGCGCCAGATTGAATCGAACCGCCTGCGCCACCACCGCCTAGACCACCCGTTCCAGGGGTTCCGTTATAATAGCTTGCGCCACCACCGCCACCCCAATAATAATTGTTGCCATCAATGTTTATTTGTATACCGTCTCCGCCAGTTCCAGGACCGCCTCCTGCACCCGACTTCTGGTTAGTTCCCCAACCAGCGGTACCTGCGCCGCCACCGCCACCACCGTGCCAAGTAGTGCCATTAGCGCCGTTACTAGCATACGCAGTCACCGTGGTAGCCGTTGCAATAGAAGGAGTTGGCAGATTGGCATTAGAAGCTTGGCCTTGTTGAGAACCAGCACCTGATGCTCCATCAGATGATGTGCCTGTTGCATTGTAACCGGCCGACCCATAGCCACCCTTAACACTAACACCATTAAAAGAAGTGGAGCCACCCTGAAGCCCTTTGAGGCCTGAGCCGGTTACATAACTTGCGCCTGCTCCAATAGTGACCGAAGTGGCTCCCACTGGTAACATCCATCCCTCTACGTGTACAACACCACCTGCACCACCACCGCCAGCGTGTCGTCCAGCACCACTACCACCGCCACCGACAATGAGTACATCAGCGCTCACCGTGCCATTTGTATCAAAAATGCCACTTGAGGTGAATGTATGTATTTTATAAGCACCATCCGTAGTAACAGTACCACCAGTAGCTGAGAAAGGTACATTACTCATTTGATGCCATACTGTTCCATTCCATACTTTCATAGCATCGGTACCAGAAGTAGTATCAAACCACATATCACCTGCAGCAGGGCTAGATGGAGCTGTTGTGGATACTGTTGAAACATTAATAGCGCCAATCTGTGAATCTACATAAGTTGTATCAGCCTTATTAGCCAATGTAGTAGCAGCAGCACTTGCACTTGCTGCAGCTGCCGAAGCAGAACTTAAAGCTTCTGCCGCCGAATCAGCAGAATCCATCGCATCCGCTGCAGTGTTACCAGCTTTATCAGTGGCTTCAGATGCACTATCCGCAGCATCGCTAGCAGATGTTGATGCTGCTGTAGCAGAAGTTGCCGCAGCTAACTTAGAGGTATTAGCCTCTGAAGCTTTTGTTGTTGCAGTTGTAGCAGACGTTGCAGCCTCACCAGCTTTAGTAGTTGATATGCCAGCTTGAGTTGTGGCAGTTGTAGCAGAAGCAGTAGCTGAAGTAGCCTTAGTACTCGCGGTACCTGCATCGGTACTAGCATTACTTGCATGATACTTAGCAGAGTATTCTCCACCATCAACAGCACCATCGGTCTTAGTTGCCCATTGTTGAGATAAACCTTCAGCACTTTCAGCAGCAGTTTGTGCAGCTACAGCATTATTCTTTGAAGTTTCAGAAGCGGTTTGTGCTATTAAAGCATCTGTCTTAGCAGTTGCAGCAATACCTTGAGCGGTTTCAGCAGCAATCTTAGCATTTTCAGCTAATGTCTGTGCGGTCTCAGCATCGGTCTTTGCAGTATCAGCTGCACTCTTAGCAATCTCTGCTCCGGCCTTTGCAGTCTCTGCAGCTTGTTTCGCTGTATCTGCCGAGGCAATCTTACCATCCATATCTGTGATACGTCCAGTAACTGTCGTTTGCAGTGTTGTCGTATTACTAACTAAAGTATTTACGGCATCTGTTAAAGTTGTTGGCATTTATATTTTCTCCTACGGGTGATGGGTTATTATTTCGTTCTGTGCAGATATAATAGCTGCAGCGTTAGACACCACCGATAATTCATTTGCGTCAATACCATCTTCAAGCTCTCCGAGTGTATCGAAGTCAACTGAAGCGGTACCTTTAAGTGTATTTATAATTGAGTCGACCTGACCCATATTGTAATACGTTGATAAATCAGTTGGAGGACTTAACGTTACAATGTTAGAGTCCGTTTGTGATTTCGTATAGTAATCACTTAAATCTGTTGGCGGAGATAGTTCTACTACCTTACCGTCAGTTTCTGACTTATTGTAAAAGTCAAATTCTGCTAGTTGTCTTATTCTACTCATATTGTTATTTATATGATTTAAATTTGAATGGGTGTTAAGTTACATCAGTTATCTTCTATCCAAGCAAGTGTTTCTTCATCCCAAGAGTAAATTAATCCATCTGTTGGATAAGCTATAGGCGCACCCCATAAGCAAGTGTCTTCGTTATATTATTTATCAAGATAATTAATTTTAGTTAATTGATTCTTCCTTTTCTATAATCCAGGCCTGAATTAAATTTCTTACATCACTTTCTGATAATTCAATTGGAGTTCCTGATGTATCATTTAACATTGTTTTGTTATTATGTATAGCGACCTGTCTATCCTCTAATTGTTGTGAGGTTAATCTAGTAACAGTACTTGGTATATAAAAAGTATGATTATCTTTTACCATTCCAATAAAAGTATTATTTATTCCTGGCCAATGACCCCATTCACTTAACCAATCGGGGTGTTTAATCCCTATAGGTGAAAGTTTATCAGCATGCATTTTATATTCTAATATTATCATAATATTCCTTAATATGTTATTACTATATAGCCTTTACCGGCTTGATGGCCACCACCCGTTGAACCGCTGCCACCATTTCCAGTCCAAAATCCACCAGTATTAGAACCATAAGCAATTCCATTACCTGGATAATACGTAGATGATGTATTAGCAGGATTTCCAGTAACACCACCGCCACTTGATGCTCCAGAAACTACCGTTGCGTTAGCTCCAGCAATATTTCCTGATCCTGATGTTTGACCTGCTACATAGCCGCTGCCACCAGCTGCGGATTCTCCATTGATACCAGCTTTATCACCACCATTACCACCACCATACCAGCCGCCGCCACCGCCACCACCATTGCATCCGTTACCACCACCAGATGATCCGCCACCAGGCCAACCACCTGACCAACCTTTAACATCATTGTTACCACCTGCCCCATGTCCACCTTGCCAATGAGCACCTGCACAAGTCCAAAATCCAAATGGAGGTGTGCCACTAGTGGTACATGACCCAGCGCAAGAAGCAGCAGCACCACCGGCAGTTTGACTGGCACCATTATAATAAGCGGTGGATGATGTAGTAGCACCACCGCCTTGACCTCCCGTTTGGGATGTGCCAAAACCGCCACCACCACCTGCAACAGCAATAGTATTTGCATCAGATTCACTGCTATATACTATTTTAGCATAACCACCGCCACCACCACATTGATCTGTACCAAAGCCAGACTCTGGTACCCATAACCTAAAAGTGGCCCCAGCGGTAGTGTTAACTGTAGCATAAGAATAACCACCACCACCACCTGCGCCAGCGCCATTACTACCTGCCGAGCCACCTGCGCCCCATAGATGTACAGTAAATTGAGTAACTCCTGACGGTACAGTCCAAGATTGGTATGATCTACCACCCCATGAAAAATTAGTTACAACAGGCGCATTAATAGTTAAATTAAATGATCTATCAATATAACTCCCGCTGCTTTCTGTAGCTCTAATATTAAAATTATATTGGGTATTAGAACCAACAGCAGCTGCAGTGCCTGATAAGACGCCGGATGAACTATTTAAGGTTACACCTGTTGGTACAGAACCAGAAGATATTGTATATGTAATGGTCTCACTCGTGGCACTAGAAGCACTAAATGTGTGAGATACACTTCTATTGTGAGTATAATATGTAGCAAGGGCCCCTGCACCCGGTGAGGTGAATGTAGGGAGTACATTATTTATAGTTATTGAATAACTTTTACTAGAAGTACCACCCGCAGTATCTGTTGCTAGAATTGCAAAATTATACGTTGTGTCTGCTGATACTGCCGACGCGGTTCCAGTAAATGTGGTACTATTTACTGCAGGTAATACCATACCACCTGGTAAACTACCTGATTGAAGTGAATATGATAATTCAGCATCTGAATCTACATCATCCAACACATCGGCTGCTAAATTATAGTTAAATGAATCTCCTTCATTTATAGATGCCATCACGCTAGTTCCAGCAGTCCAAACTGGACTTGCATTAGATACTAAGTTCCATTGAGTTCCACTACTAACGTATAAGAAATCGTCATCTGTTTTGAAAAATAAAGTTCCTTCCGCTGAAACTGGACTTGGGAATGAAGTACCTGTTAATACTGCATCAATACCTGTTAGGTTAGACCCATCAATCACAGGCAAAGCACCAGTTAAAGTTCCGGCATTAATACCTAAAGAATCAACATGCGATTTAGTAGCTGGAGGACTTAACTCAACAATCTTGCCATCAGTCTCAGCCTTAGTGTATCTATTACCTAAAGCCGTCGTGGTTGTAGATGCATAATTAGCATCATCTCCAAGAGCAGCAGCCAATTCATTCAATGTATTTAAGTTAGCAGGTGCAGTATCAATAACAGCATTAACCGCGGTCGTTGCAGCACTTGCAGCACTTGAAGCACTTGAAGCTGCAGCACTAGCAGAACTTGATGCTTCACTAGCTTTAGTAGTTGATATACCTGCTTGGGTTGCAGCAGTATTGGCTGAACCAACTGCTTCACTAGCTTTAGTGGTTGCAGTACTTGCAGATGCTGCTGAAGCAGTTGCCGAAGTGGATGATTCAGATGCCTTAGTGGTTGCAACACCTTCAGAGGCACTA
>Ga0209775_1000350_pt1 | contig 26795 bp, 33 predicted proteins | sample SaaInlV_135m_DNA_FD_184661 | JGI IMG/M metagenome (GOLD analysis project Ga0209775, IMG submission 184661) | Marine microbial communities from expanding oxygen minimum zones in the Saanich Inlet - SI072_LV_135m_DNA (SPAdes) (version 2) | ecosystem: Environmental > Aquatic > Marine > Intertidal... | reverse complement strand
TTATGGAAGAAGAAATGAGTTTAATGGACGGTGCTGAACCAGCATCAACAGAAGAATCTACTGAAACAACCGAAACACCGGCCTGGATGTTATCCGAGGGGGTCACTGGTGAGGGTGATAGACCGGATTGGTTCAGTGATAAGTATGATTCAGTCGCAGAGCAAGCCAAAGGGTATAACGAACTATCGACCAGGCTAGGTGGATTCACTGGAGCGCCAGAAGAATATACCTTGTCGGCCCCGGAAGATATGGGGATGAGGCCGGATGGTTCAGCATGGTTGAACGATGGTGATCCATCAGTTGAGTTCATCCGCGAGATCGGTAAGGCTCATAACATGAATCAGGATATGTTCGATGCGTTGACTCATGGCTGGCTCAAGCACACGACTGAGAATCTTCAACAGACTCATAAAGCTGAGATGGAGGCATTGGGTCCACAAGGCCCGGCAATGCTTGGTGGGTTAACCCAATGGGGCAACACCCATTTAACGGCAGATGAACAGGACATTTATCGGAGTATGGCAACCACAGCAGATCAGGTCAGAGTGCTGACCTCTATTATCGGCAAGACTAAGAACGCAGCAATGGTTGATACGACCAAAACAGCGAACACCGGGGTTTCGCGAGAGGACTTAGATGCAATGGTTGCAGACCCACGCTATAAAGAATCACCGGCCTGGCGAAAACAAGCGACTGAGGGATTTCAGAAGAAGTACCCTAGCGAGTGATTTAGATCAAAACCGAAGTATGGTATAATATACCCTAATCCAGCTAAAAATTGGATACCCCTTGCGGACACGCATTGGCCCAACTTGAAGCGGTACACACGGCCCTTAAACGGATACCCGTACCAAAACGAGTTGCCAGGCACTAAGTCTGGTTGTAGTTAACAAACACAAGGAACAATTATGTCCGCATCATTATCATCGGCTGCACAACAGCAGTTCGATTCCGAAGTAAAACACGCATTCCAAGCTGCCGGCAAACTACGCGATACTGTAACAGTACGCAATGGCGTTGTCGGTGACATCTACAAATTCAGAGCAATGGGCAAAGGCCTTGCGAACCAGAAAGCGACATCAGCAGATGTTGTTGCAATGGGCGTATCTCATAGCTTAATCAGTTGTACTTTAGCAAACTGGAACGCACCAGAGTACAGTGACATCTTTGACCAGGCTGAAGTTAACTTTGACGAGCGTCAAGAGTTAGCGCAAACAATCGCTGGTGCATTAGGTCGCAGACTTGACCAGTTGATCTTAGACGCGCTCGATGCTGCAACACCAGCAGCCTCTATAGCATCAGCATCAACTGGCTTAACCCTGGCTAAAATCATTCAAACTGGCAAGGAGTTAAACGATAAGGGGGTTCCGTCTGGGGATCGTCATTTCGTTGTATCTGCTGCCGGGATGGAAGATATGCTGGGTGATTCAACGATCACTAGCGCTGATTACAATAATGTCCGCGCACTGATGGCCGGTGACATTGACACATTCATGGGTTTCAAATTCCACACCATAGAATCACGCACTGAGGGAGGTTTAGATATAGCCTCATCTGTTCGTGAGGGATTTGGTTATCACAAATCAGCATTAGGTTTGGCTGTCGGGATCGACATCAAGACCGAAGTGAATTACATCGCACAGAAAACATCCTGGTTATGTAACGGTGTGATGAAAGCTGGTGCAGTCGCTAGAGATGGTGACGGTATCGTTTCTGTTTCATGGGCAGAATAAGCAAGTAACCTTTAGGACCGCCACTGCATTTACCCCACTTTCCGGATGTGGTGGTTGGTCCGCTCTTAGGAGCCAAGAATGGCAACAGATATATCAATGTGTTCCAATGCGCTGCTCTTAATCGGGCATGGAACCATATCCAGTTTTACCGAGGGTGGTGCTGGCGCTTTAGTCGCATCAAACCTATACCAATCCAGTTACGAAAACCTTTTAAGTCTGCATCGTTGGCGTTTTGCTAGTGGCAAAGTCACACTGTCGCGACTGACAGCGACACCGATCAATGACTTCAAATATGCCTATCAGTTACCGGCTGATTACATGGTTGCGAACCGGGTCATACCGCAATCAGATTATGAAATATTCGGGGATAAAATCTACTCTGACCAACAATCTCTAGCACTGGACTATATTTTTAAACCAGCAGAAACGGCACTACCGGCTTATTTCGTTAAGTTGATGGAAATGTATCTGGCTGCACAGTTCGCTGTACCAGTGACAGACAACAGCGCTAAAGGACAACTTTACGCACAATTTTATGAGGCTCAAATGCGGCAAGCCAAGTTTGCTGATGCGAGTTCACGACCGCCTGATGCCGTAGCAGATAACCAACTCTGGGCAGCAAGATAATGCCGAGAGCAATAAAATTACAGACAACATTTAACTCCGGGGAACTTGATCCCAGGTTAGCCGCAAGGGTTGATGTTAAGCAGTATTATCAAGGTGCAGCGACCGCGAAGAATGTCTTATCCACTCCACAAGGTGGCGTATCAAGACGGCCCGGCATGGTGTATCTGGATACCTTATCCTCAGAAACACGATTAGCCAGTTTCAGTTTCAACACAGAACAAACCTACCTGATTGCTTTCAGTAACAATCAGATCGAAATCTACAAAGATGGAGTCAGTCAGGCAACTGTCACCACCACTTATACCACTGCACAACTATTTGAGTTGGGATGGACCCAATCAGCAGATACGATGATTATCTGCCATGAATCTCATCCACCGGCTAAGTTAGTCAGAGGGTCCACGCATACAAACTGGACACTGAGCGACATCACCTTTAAAGACTTGCCAGGGTTCGATTTCGATGATGACTATTCAACGCTAACTTTTGAACTCGGTGCGAATCGACACAAGATGCACGAATCAATCACACTGACGGCATCTGCTGCAATATTTGAAGCCAAGCACGTTGGTGGCATATTCGATGCCTGGGCGGCCGGTGAGCGAGGGGTAGGCAGAATCACCGCAGTAGCCAGCAGCACCAGTGCAACGATCAAAGTTTTAGACACCTGGTTAGAAGATGCGGCTAGTAGTCCTACTGAGGGCAATGTTTTAGCCGGTGATGCGATGGTTGCGGAACCGGTCTGGTCCACTGTCAGAGGATGGCCGAAACACGCCACTTTCTATCAGGCCCGACTTTGGTTTGGTGGGTCAACAAAAAGACCACAGACCGTTTGGGGTTCGGTCACTAACGACTTTTACTCATTCAATCAGGGGTCGGGGTTAGACGATGAATCAATTGCAATCACGTTGGACACCGATCAGGTTAACGCTATCACGGCACTCTATGCCGGGCGGCACTTACAGATATTCACAACCGGTGGTGAATTTATGGTGGATGGTTCACCTGTCACACCGGAAAAGATAGCAGTTAAAAGACAAACGCAGTACGGCTCATCGAATCTCAGGCCAGTGTCGATTGATGGGGCAACCTTATTCCTGGACAAAACTAAAGAGGCTGTCAGGGAGTTTGTATTTAGCTACACCGAGGACAGTTATACCAGCACAAACGCATCACTGTTGGCGAGTCACTTGATTAATGCCCCGGTAGACATGGCGCTCTATCGTGGTACTGGTGATACTGCTAATTACATTCTACTGGTTAACGCTGACGGCACAATGGCCGTATTCAATATGCTGCGGCATCAAGAAGTTTCAGCATGGACTCAGTGGGTGACTGCCGGAACCATTGAAGCAGTGACCGTGATTGATGCTGATGAAGTCTATTTTGTAGTCAGCAGAACGATCAATGGCGTAGCAACACGATTCCTGGAGAAAGTTTCAACCAGTGAGTACACCGATTGCAGCGTAACCATTACGGCTAACAGTTCAACAGTGACCGGACTAGCGCATCTTAACGGTGAAGTTTGCCGGGTTAAGGCTGATGGTTCAGTGCTGGACAATGCAACACCGGCATCAGGCTCAATTACTATTGACCGCACCGCAGTTAATGTTGAGGTTGGTCTTGATTATGATGTGGTGGTTAAGACCATGCCATTGAACATGGATTTTCAGAACGGTCCGATTCTAATGCGGAAAAAACGCATTGTCCGGGCGATTCTCAATTTACACGGATCACTTGGTGTTTATGTTGATGACGAGTTACTACCTGACCGACTTTTGGGTGATGCTTTAGATGCAGTGATAACACCCTATACCGGCATTAAAGAGATTTCAAAGATGGGTTGGACCGAATTAGCACAAATAACAATTAGTCAGAAAGACCCCTTGCCGATGTTGTTAATGGGATTGTCATTAGAGGTTGAAGCATGACCGAGATTGCAACCACTAGGGATGATGTTGAGGCGCTAGAAGAATTGATGGCCCAGCAACCACAGATTGATTTAGAAGTGGACCATTATTTTAGTGATGGATTGTATGGTCGAGCGATCTTTATCCCGGCTGGCGTTGCTGCAACCGGTAAAGTTCATAAGAAAGACCACTTGAGTTTTTTGATGCAAGGAACTATATCGGTGCTAACCGATGACGGTATGCAAACCTTAACTGCTCCGAAGATTATCAAAGCGAGTAAGGGTACTAAACGCGCTGTTTATTCGCACACTGATAGCGTTTGGGTGACTGTTCACGCAACCGATGCAACCGACCCAGAGCAAGCAGTCGATGAGTTGGTTGAACCTGGTAGACCGGAGATTGAAGTAATGAAAAAGAAAACATTAGAGGTGGTGAAATGAGTTTTGCATACGTTGCGGTGGCGCTGGTTGTAACTACTGTGGCTAGTACTGGCGTTAGTATTTACTCAGCAGTTGCCCAGGGTGAAGCTGCTGACAATGCAGCAAAAACCAAGGCAGATCAAGAAGAATTTGCAGCCAAAGATCGAGAGATAACCAGGCGAAAGCAACTACTCAAAGCGATGGCATCACAGAATGCAATGAGTGCAGCCGGTGGAGTTCGGGCCTATGAGGGTTCACAGTTGAATATGTTGAAATCTGACATGGGCAATTACGCTTACGATGCCAGTATGGATCGCGGCACAACAGACACAAACAAAGCATGGATGTTATACGGTGGCCAAGTTGCTAAGAACGCTGGTTATTTAGGTGCTGCTGCAACAGGGATCAGTGCAATCGGGAGCCTTGCATCGTTGGGTGCTGGTAGTGCTGGCTCAACAAAACCATCTGTTCGGTCAGTCAACTCCCCATCCTACAGTCAAGTATTCGGGAAATAGTAATGGCACGTTATCAGCAAAAGACAATACTCAACTTTGGCAACTCTGTCGATGTGGCCAGTAATCAAGTACAGCGCCAATGGCAACAAGTCGGGCAGATTAGCAGTAAGATCGGTGACATGGCTTTTAAGCACCTAGAGAAAGAGGTCACGAAAGAGGCAACCATTGCTGGCATGATGGCTGGGCAGTCAGGGAAGCCGTCATTGAAGAAAGGCTTTACGACTTACGACAACGTTTATGATAAGGCCGCAATAGCAGCTTACAAGAACAGCAGCGAAGTGGACATCATTAAAGAATCTGCTCGGTTGCGTGATGAATACAAGAACGACCCGGAGGGCATGGCTAATGCTTTCAAGGCATGGGATAAGGGGATGCGCGATACCCTAGACCCAGAACTTTATCAAACATGGTCAGGAGTTCAGCAAGCCTACTACAAAAACAATCTATCGAAAGCAATCACTGGCAAACAACAGGCCGACTTTGAGGCTAATGTTGCAGAGGTGTTGGTCGGTATAGAGACACGATTAACTGAGTTGAAAGATGCGTCATTTGAGGGTAATGACGAAAAAGCGGCTCATTTGTTTAATAGCCTGAAAGGAGAGATCGAAGAATATGCCAACCCATCTGATGGCAGTCAACCGGTCATCAGTGAAGCCGACTCAATCAAACTGATAGCCAAGATCACCAACCAGAATCACAGCAATATGTTCCTCGGTGCTTTGTCGCGAACACTTAGCCAGCCAGATGGTTTAGAGAAAGGTCAGGCAGAGATTGATAAGTTCCGAAACTCTGAGGTAGGTGACAAAGAGTTAGGGATGAGTAAACAGGAAATGCTCGCCAAGATGATTTCTCTGCGTAACCAAGAGGCGAGTTTCAGAAGAAACAAGGCTCTGTTGGAGAAAGGTCAGAACAAGCAACTGGTTGCATCAGCAAAGACTCAAGCAAAAACAGTGACCAACGAATTAAATAACGGTCAGCCGGTGGATATGAGTGAGATAACTCAGGTTACTGAGAGTCTTGAATTGTTACCGGAGGCAGAACAGAAAAAATACCTTGATGCGATTCAACGCCAACCGTTAATTCATGAATATGTGACAGCATCCTCAAGTGAGAGGATTGACACATTAAATAAGTTGCCACTCGTAGAGCAAGACATCTACAACAAGGCTGCTGCTAACTTTGACTCTGCATTGAAAGATCAAGGGGTGCAATTCCTTGATGATTTCTTTGGTCAAGAGTTCCAACCGATTGATCTCTCTAAACCAGATGAACAGGCTATTTCGGCAAGGATTGAGCGAGTCGCACAATATGAAAAGACTCTGGATCGTATCATTCCATTGGTGACACCAGGCGAGGCCGGTGAGATCAGTAGAGGATTAAATCTCATGCTGAACCAAGAAGATGCAGATTATAAAGGCATGATGGATCGGATAACCAGCGTTAATGATCTGTTCGGTGATCGCTCGATGGAAGTCTGGCAAGACATTGCAGAAGATAAGCAATCAGGGATTTATGCGGTCATTGGTGACTTAGCACACACCGAAACAGGCAAGGTAACATCCCAGAGTATCTTGCGCGGTATGAGTATGCAGCAAACTCAACCGAAGATTACCGGTCTTGAGGGTGTGGTGAGGGCGGCTATTGGTGGTGCTTATGGTGACAACATGGTTGCGACTGCTGCATACACGCAAGCAGTTCAGGCACTTATATCGCTGAGAGTACAGAACGACCCGATTGATGAGAACAACGCCAAGTATATTGATGAAGATATGCTTAACACAGCAATCACACAGGTCACTGGTGGCATCTATGAGGGCAGCGTAATGACCTGGGGCATCGGTATGATGGGAAGTTATAAAGTGGTGTTACCGAAAGGTAGAGATGAAAAGTCCTTTCAAGAGTTCCTCGACAATCCACCGAACAGCGCTGTGGAGGGCATGAGCCTACCAACAAACACCCTTGCCGCTAAAAAAGAAAGGTTGGCTAACAGTGTATTAGTTCCAGAGGGTCCGGGTCGATACTACGTTAAGACAATCGGGCGAAGTGGCATTGCTATTGGAATTAATAGTATTTACAAAGACGATAAGGGTAATCCTTTGCCCTTTATCCTGGACGCTAATCTATGAGTTGGACCCATCAATCCGCACTAAACTTTGATTACGACTCAGAGAAAGAACTAGGTGAAGATACCGGGTTCTTTGAAAATATTGATGTGGCTTATGACCATGAGGTCAATGAGAATCTAAGCAACTCAGAATCTATTGTGATGATGGAGGATGTTAATAATGCTTACACCGCATTGCACGAATATACAGGGCAAGCACGATTCGATACCTTATCCAACTACGGCAACGAGGTGGCTGGATTTGACCTTGATCTGCGCGACCTCGATGCGGAACAAGACCTGATTATTAAACTCAGGCAGCAGCACCCTGATGACACCCGGTTAAGAACATATAGCCAGATGATTGCCGACAAAAAGCCGGAGTTAAAGGCTTTGCGAGAACGCTCACAGGATGTTTATGATCGTGCTGGTGTGATGGGTACGGTGGGTTCTTTTATAGGTATGATGGGCGCTCACGTTAAAGACCCTTTATTTATGTATTCGTTGCCTTTTGGTGCTGGTCCGACTACGGCCAAAGCAGCATTAGGTCGTGCGGTACAGGTCGGAGCAAAAGAGGCTGCGATTGCCGGGGGTGCAGAAGTACCGGTATCGGTTTCACGGTATCAATGGAAAGAAAAGATTGAATCACCCTGGACGGTTTGGGATGCAGCCGAAGAAACCTTAATGGTCATGGCTGGCACAGGCTTATTGTCCGGTGTGGGTTACGCTATCGGGGATGCACTCGGTTGGACTCATGCTGCGAAAGTAGCGCGTGAGAATGGCTTAGAGGGTGAGGCTCAGATACTAGAGCAACGAGCCAAGGTTATCGAAGAAAGTGAAGCGCAAGGTGTTTCGGTTGAGGAAGTATTGGATGCTAGGGCCGAGGCCGAGAGTCAGATGGGTCACTTTGATGACCGACCGATTACACGCACTAACCTATATCACGGATCAGACAGCATATTTTCGGAGTTTAAAGACGATATGATTGGCTCGGCAAATGATGCTGGGTTTTATGGTGCTGGTCATTATTTTACTGACAATACAGGTGAAGCCAAGTATTACGGTCCTCATGTAAGCGAATGGATGACCAACGCTAACATCATTGATCTGATAGGGGATGCAACAAGTCCAACCCATCAAGAACCCTGGGGATTCATTAATTACGCTAGGAGGTTGGACGAAATAGGCGCTCTGGACGAAGAACACCAACAGGCGCTAAAGGCAATCACTGATGTCAATGAGTACATAGATGACAACGTGGATTTCTTGCTCAAGGATAACTCAGACGGTAGCGAGGGGTTTATTGCTCGGATTGGTGATCCTGTGCAGCGTAGCGATACTGATCCAGAGTATGACTATGTGGATAAGTTCGAGCCTAACTACAACATGAGGGATGCACCACTTACCAAAGAAGACGCAATCAAAGACCTTAAAGAGCATTTCATACGCACAATGGATAAAGTGCGTACTGGAGGACTTGTTCATTATTCAGACTATGTAAACGAGCATTTCCCCGGCTTGCTGGTAGACCGTAAAGAGTCACTTGCTGAGTATGTTCGGACTAGACCCAACGGTGCGATGGTCCTCACAGAGAAAGCACAAGCAGCCGGATATGAGGGAATAAAAGCCGGTGATGAAACCGTCATCTTTGATGCTAAGAACATTAAGGCTGCTCCAGTAGAGGGTAAATACAACGCAGATTTAGAGGTACCTGGTACTCCAATCCTTGAGGGCAGTGAGATCACCGCAACAGTACGCAGTTATGCAGAAGTCATGGAAGAATTTGATGCAGAGGAACAACTTTGGAAAGATTTTGAAACTTGTATGGTGGGGTTAGCTGATGGCAAATAAGTGTACACCGCTACTCACTACGGCACAGTTAGAGCAGTTTGAGATACTAAGCAAGCAGCATGATGGTGACATGGGCCTAATGATGGGTGAGATCAAGGGTCAGATTGATTACAAGCGCAAGATTACCACCAGAGATGCACATCGCTACGATGAACTAAAAACAACCCTATTCGCTAACGAAAAGAATATCCCGGCTAGAGAGGCGTTAATGTCCTTGATGGTCAAGCGCATGGGTGAAAGTGCTGGGTTCCAGAATGTTGAGAACTTAGGCGAGGCCGTCAAAGGGGCCGTCACTAAAGACCTGTACGATTTCTTTGATGACTATCGTTTGAAGTCGAAAGGTTACATTCCGATTTGGAAACAGGACAAAGAGGGTTTGGAGGATATGGTTCGCGTTCTGTTGGGTGGTGAATCCAAGTTTGACGGAACGAGAGCAGCATCTAGCAAGAACAATGCAACAGCACTAGCCGGTGCATTTGAAGAACTACGCAGACGGTTTAACCTGGCCGGTGGCAAGATTAGCAAGCTGGGTGATTGGGCGTTACCACAATCCCATCATGCTGAACTAATCCGCAAGGCTGGACCGGATGGGTGGAAAGATTTTATCCGGGATCGTTTAGATTGGGAGCGTATGCAAGCCGAGCAGTTAGAGTTTAACGGTAAAACGCTAGATGACCCAGAGGCGTTTTTAGATAAAACCTATGAAACTGTCAGGACAGATGGATTCAACAAAACCAAGAACTCAGGGAACAGTAGTAAGGTCGGCAACCGACACCAAGACCATCGGAGCCTACACTTTAAATCACCGGAGGATTGGATTGAATATAACAACCGGTTTGGTGAGAAAGATATTCTATTAACGATCAATGACCATATTGACGGAATGTCACAAGAAATTGCACTGATGGAAGTATTCGGCAGTAATCCAGGGCATACTTATGAACAACTCAAGTACCTGGTGCAGCAAGATGAGATCATGAATAAGGGTGGTCATAAGGCTGGTAATAGCACCTTAGATGCGGTATTCCGCATTGTCAGTGGTGGTCAGGTCACTGGCAGCGAAAGAGCGGCCAACACGATGCGATCAACGCGCAACTATCTGAGTTCAATTATGTTGGGTGGAGCGCAGTTGTCGGCACTCTCTGATATTGCTTTTCAAGCGATGACCGCAGCACGACACATGGGATTTATGAAAGGTGCAAAGACCTCAGTAGAGGGGGTGGTTTCATCGTTCATGGCCGGTGGTAAAACAGCCACAGAGAAGAAGAAACTAGCCTTGCGGTTAGGATTAACCCAGGGTGCTTGGTCCAATATGGCTATGGGTGGCAACCGGTTTACCGATATTGCTGGCAAATCAAATGAAATGTCAGCGAAATGGGCAGATTTCACCTTTAAACTGTCGGGCCTTAATGCCTGGACAGATATGCAACAGAATACGTTTAACCTAGAGTTCATGGGTGCGATTGGTGCAGCCGTAGGACAACGATGGGATCGACTCGATAGCAGTTTGAAACTCACATTCAAAGAGTATGGCATCACCCCGGAGGATTGGGAGTTAATGCGACAACTACCAACGCACGATATTAGCAACGCAGATGTGCAGTTTATTCGCGCCAGTAATGTGACGGTGAAATACTTTGACCCCAATCAGTTACGCAACAATCCATTGTCTGATGGCCTGGAAGAAATGCAGCAGCGCTTATTTGATAAAGACCTGGATAAAAAGGCGCGGAAGAAACTGAATGAAGAAGTGGCCGCACTTGAAGAAAGTATCCGGGAGCAAAATGCACTGATCGACAAGTTTCAAGCGATGGTCCTAACAGAGCGTGATTTCGCTGTACCAAGTCCTGATGCAAGAACCAGGGCAGCACTCTCAGGAGGACTCGGTACAGGTACTTTTTGGGGTGAAGCAGCCAGGACATTAACCATGTTCAAATCCTTTCCAGTGACTTTGATGCTTACGCACATGGGTCGCTCGATGCGAATAGCTAAAGGCGGTCGATTAGCCTATGCCGGAACAATGGTTGCAGCGACAACCGCACTCGGAGCATTAGCACTACAAGCTAAAGACATGAGCCGGGGCAGAACACCGAGAGAGATGGACAGCAAAGAGTTTGCACTAGCGGCCTTTATGCAAGGGGGTGGTGTGGGTATCTTTGGTGATTTCTTTTTCTCAGATCAGAGTCGTTTTGGTGGTGGGTTAGCGGTGACAGTAGCCGGTCCGGCAGTTGGCAAGGCGAGTGATTTGATTGGATTTGGACAGTCAACGGTTGCTAACTTACTTGATGGTGAACTGGATGATGTAGCCTCAGATACATTGAACTTGGTGAAGAACAGCACACCGATTGCATCCTCACTCTGGCAAACAAGAGTCATCTGGGAGCGTGTGTTTGAACAGGCTCAGATTAAGGTTAATCCGAATGAAAGAAATAAGATGAACAGCCGTAAAAAAAGGCGCGAGAAAGAATATAAACAAAAGCACTGGTGGAAACCAGGGCAAGCAGTTCCAACCCCATGATTAATAATACAGGAGGCCGATAGTGGCAACTTTGACCGTTGGTGATGTGACACCAAGAGCGCAGTACACGGCAACTAATGCCCAGACTGCTTTCACTTACTCATTTCCGATATTTGCTGACGGTGATCTGAAAGTCTATATCGGGTCCACACTCAAAACCCTAACCACAGATTACACTGTGTCCGGTGCTGGTACATCTAGCGGTGGCACAGTCACCTTAGTGACCGGTGCAACAACCGGTGATATTGTGACCATTGTCCGGGATATTCCTATCGCCAGGTCATCGGATTACCAAACCGGTGGGGCGCTGCTCAGTGAAACACTGAACGATGATTTCGACAAACTAGTGATGATGGCTCAACAGAATGAGAGCGCTATCAATACTCGCTCGATTCGGTTTAGCGAAACTTCTGGTGATCTACCACTGCCGGAATTGGCTGGTGATGCAGCGACTAGGGCGAACAAAACACTAATCTTTGATGCGGACGGCAACCCGGCATTAGATGACACCAACATCAATGTCAGCACCATTACTGACAACATCGACACGATCAACACGGTTGCGGCTGATCTGAATGGCTCAAGAGATTCATTTGATTATGGGTCCATAGCCAGCACTGATCCTGTTAGCAACCCAGCAAGTCCAACCGGTGCGCTGCAAGGCGTTTATGATATTCGGACAGACATCACAACAGTAAGCGGTATTTCAGCTAATGTCACAACGGTTGCGAACAACGACACCAATGTGACCAGTGTTGCCGACAACATGGATACCATTATCACGGCATCGACAGCAGCCAATAGTGCGGCAGCAGATGCGGCCAGTGCGGAGATCGCAAGAGCAGCAGCAGTGGTTGCAAAGACCGCAGCAGAAACAGCAGAAACAAACGCTGAAACAGCCGAAACCAATGCCGGAACATCAGAAACTAATGCAGCGACATCGGCAACATCAGCATCAACATCAGCATCAACAGCGACCACACAAGCAACCAGCGCAACTGCAAGTGCAACTAGTGCAACTGCAAGCGCTACCAGTGCCACATCGAGTGCCAGTAGTGCGACAACTAGCGCAGCAACGGCCACGACAAAAGCAACTGCGGCCAGCACATCAGCAACCAATGCGGCTACTTCAGAAACTAATGCTGGAACCAGTGAAACCAATGCGGCAACCAGTGCATCCGGTGCAGCAACCAGTGCGACAAATGCGGCTACTTCTGCAACCAGTGCGGAAACAGCATACGACAACTTTGATGATAGATACCTGGGGCAGAAATCTAGTGATCCGAGTGTAGATAATGACGGTAATGCGCTATTGACCGGTGCGATCTATTTCAACACCGCAACGAGTGCGATGAAAGTCTATACCGGGTCAGCATGGACGGCTGTTGCACCGGTTGCGACATCAGTGACAGCAAGCCAAATCTCTGATGTGACGGCTACTGCAACAGAGTTGAATTATGTTGATGGAGTGACATCCCTGATTCAGACTCAGTTAGATGCCAAACAAGCTAGTGATGCAGACTTAACAACTCTCGCAACTAACGGCATTGGAACATCAGCGAATCAACTGGTTCAACTCAATGGGTCGGCAGAATTACCGGCAGTATCGGGTGCTAACTTAACCAATCTCCCTGCATCTGGTGGAGTTATTGAAGCGACAGCATCAGGTGCTTTGGAAAATGGAAGTAATGTTGTGCTACAGAGTGACGGAAAGGTTAAAATTATCTCCGGTACATCCTATACCCAAAGCGTAGGATCGGCTACAACATTCCATGAGGCAAATGTCGCTGACATAAGAGCAGTATTTGATTCTAATAGTAACAAAGTGGTTGTTGTTTATCGGAATTATACTGCCGGAAATTATGGTACGGCAGTAGTAGGTACTGTATCGGGAACAACCATTTCGTTTGGCACACCAGTATCCTTTAACAGTGTGACCACATCTAATTTCTCAGTAGCTTTCGACTCTAATGTTAATAAGGTCGTTGTTGGTTATCAAAACTCTGGTGGTAATTCTAAAACGAAAGTAGGTACTGTATCGGGTACGTCTATATCATTCGGTAGCCAAGGAGCTTTTGGTAGTGGTGGTTACGGTTATGAAACAGTAATGACCTTTGACTCCAACAGTAATAAAATAGTATTGATCCGCAATGATTCTGAAAATGCCGCTGGTTATGGTACGGCAGAAATAGGTACTATCTCTGGTACTACCATATCATTTGCCACTCCAGTTACTTTCCATTCTAGTTACTCTAGTAAGTTCAGTGCAACTTTTGACTCTAATTTAAACAAGGTAGTTGTAGCATTTAAAGACGATGGAGCATCCGATTATGGTAAAGCCGCAGTGGGTACAGTATCAGGCACAACCATTTCGTTCGGCACACCAGTATCCTTTAACAGTGGGGCTACTGGACCCACTTCATTAGCTTTCGATACTAATGCCAATAAGGTAATACTCGGCTATCAAGATAACGGTAATTCAAATATTGGTAAGGTCGCAGTAGGCACAGTATCAGGCACAACCATCTCGTTCGGTACAGCAGTGACATTTAACAATGCTACTACATACAAAATATCTTGTGCTTTTGATTCGTTTTCTGGCAGAGCATTGGTTGTATTTCAAAACTCTAATAATGACGGTAGGGTAAGCGCAGGGGTTATAACAGGTACTAACATTGCGATGGACACCGCAGTTGTATATGACTCAGGCACAGGCGACCATCCAGCCGCTGTTTTCGATTCTAATAGTAACAAAATGGTCATTGCTTATAAGGCTTCAACTACTTACGGTAGGGGTGTTGTTTGGACTACTGGATGGATAGACAGTAACCTAACCTCCGACAACTACATCGGCATCTCAGACGGAGCATACGCAAATGCCGCAACAGCAACTATTCAAGTAGTCGGTGCGACAGATGATGCTCAATCAGGACTAACCACAGGCTCTAAATATTACGTTCAGACTGATGGCACATTAAGTACAACAGCGGGCGATCCAAGCGTTTACGCAGGGATAGCACTCTCAGCAACTAAACTATTAATCAAAGGATAAGCAATGCAAACCATTACATTTAACGACACTAGCGTATCTGCTTACATATTCGATGATGAGCATAACCTAGTCGCAACACCAACAGAGATAACCTGTCCTCATTTCATTATTGGGGATATGAACTCTACCAACGCAACCATTCACACAGGGGTAACTTCCCCCGAAGATTGGCAAGGGGGAAAATACCTGTTCGATGGTTCAGCATGGACTTTAAACCCCGATTGGACAGACCCTAAGTTGCATGAGATAGCTGAACTTGAAGCACGACTAGCTGAACTGAAAGGTGGCTGATATGAGCATACAACTCAAACTAAGAGGTGGCACAACTACCCAACATTCAACGTTCACCGGACTAGCTAGAGAGGTTACGGTCGATACTGACAAGAATACTTTGGTGGTCCATGATGGCTCAACTGCTGGTGGTGTGCCATTGTTGACCGCTGCGACTGACTCAACGGTCATTCCATCGGTCACAACTACTCCATCATCTGGCGGTAGTGTGGGTGACACCGTATTTAACACAACAGACAGTCAGCTATACAGGCATAACGGTACAAGCTATGAAGTGTATGCCGGACTTTCTGGAACAGTCAACGCCAGCGCTCCGGTTGTGACTGATCTGTTGGAGGGATCGTTTTACTTCAATACGACAAACGACACGCTCTATATTTTAAAAGACATCTCTGGCACGATGACCTGGACCCAGGTGGTTCCATCGGTCACGGCATCAGGAAATGGCATCGAAGTATTGGCTGCTTTACCGACCTCTGGCAATACAGAGGGCCGGATGGTTTTCCTCACTTCTGACGATAAACTCTATCGTTATGATGGCACAAACTTTATTGCTACGGTTGCAACGACAGACCTCACCGGGTACATTGCAATCGGGCAGATTGATGTCAACACGATCAATGCCGGGCATATTCAATCCAATGCCATCACTGCTGGCAAGATTCTGGCCGGTGCAATTGGAACAAGTCACCTGGCAGCCAACTCCATAACTGCTGGAACCATTGCGACTAATGCGATTACCTCTGACAAAATTCTAGCCAATGCAATTGGGGCCGGGAAGATTGCAGCCGGGGTCATTTCATCGACTCACTTAGCGTCAAATTCCATCCTTGCTGGCAATATCACAGCCGGTGCGCTGACGATGGCTAAGATGACTGATGTTTCGGAGAAAACAACTAACAGTGTAACAGTGCAACTCGGTGCTGGTGCATCAGTGGGTGGTAATGATGCTGGTGGAGCGTACATTTCTGGAACTTCTGGTAATTACGGTTTGATTGGATCAAATACTGCTGGTGGCAATGCGATTGCCGGAGGCACAACGGCCACATCAGGAACATCAGCCGGGGTGGTTGCGGTGGGTGGAGGCACATCTAGCACTTTCGGTAATTGGGATACTCTGGGTGCTGTCGGTACTGGTGACTCTGGATTACTGGCTATCGCGTATTCTACGAACAACGCTGGGTCTGCAAGTAGTTATGTAGAAATAGCTAAAGGTTCCTACTCGATTTATACAACAACAGGTTCAACCGGTCCTTTTACTGGCGCTCATGATGTACTTATTCCTAACGGCACAACCATCGAGTCGGGTGACATTGTAGTCGATCAGTCTGTTGCTGCGCGGAAAGGTTTATCCGATACGATCACTATTGCTGGACCATCAAACAGCGCTAATCAAAAGGGTGTTGTTGGTGTATTTGTTGACTATCTGCCAGACCATGTTCCGGCTGCACTTTCTGAGTTGGTCCAAGATGGCATATCTCACACACCTCAAGTAGCAGATGAACATCAAGGATTGCTGCTTAACAACCAGGTGGGTCAGATCAATGCGCTTGGCGAGGGTCAAATCAATATTTGTGGCGAGGCTGGCAACTTAGACATCGGTGATCTGATCGTTTCTTCCTCGATGCCAGGCAAGGGCATGAAGCAATCCGATGACATCATTAGAGCGACTACGGTGGCAAAAGTGAGGGAGCCGGTGACTTTCACATCCTCGAGTGAAGTAAAACAGGTCGCTTGCATTTATCTGTGTGGTTGACATGGACAAAACAGCGACAGTGGTGGCAGTGATGGCAAGCAGCGTTGTCAGTATTATTACGATCACCGTATCAATTTTGATGTTTGCAGATTCCAGGTATGCGATGGCTGATGAAGTAGCAAATATTCACGGTGACATTAAGCAGTTGAGGATCAGAACAATCGAAGATGAACTGTTTGATTTGGAATCCATCGAGGATAAATCACCCATTGATCGCGCGAAGATTGAACGATTCAAACGAGAACTGGACAACTTACAGGAGTAATAATGCCAACACCAGAGCAGTGCGCTGTAACCGACACGAAAATCACCGGGATTGATAGGGAGATTGTCGCGCTTAGAGCAAGACAAGATCGACTAGAAGAAAGGCTTGATGAACTGAGGACCATGATGGCACAAGTGAGAGCCTTTGTCGCTGGAATCCTTGTCTTGAGTCTGCTCCCTGAGTCTTTCCTGGACATTTTGAAGTGAGTGGCCGCGCTACATCAGTATCCGATCATGATTGTGTTACTGGCGCTTTCTTTCATGGTGTTTCTGACGGCTCACCTGATGTACTTGTTGATAGTGGAGGTGTTTAGTGTTTAAGAATAAGTTGAAGATTGAAGCGGTCCGGGGGGAAGATTTTTACATCCTCACATCACGCTTTAGCTATATTACGAATTTGGGGGATATTATCATCGTACCCAAAAATTTTAAGACGAATTTTGCGTCTATCCCTCCGATTTTGGCCTTTTATTGTTCGTCAGACCACTGGACTATCAGGCCGGGGAGTGTGATCCACGATTATTTATATAGTGCTGAGTCTGCTCACCTGGGATTTACACGAAAACAAGCTGATTCTGTGCTTTTAGAATCCATGTTGGGATTGGGGATGCGCACGACCCAGGCCTTTGTTATCTATTTCACGTTACGTTTATTCGGAGCCGGTCACTATGAGCCAAGAGATTAGATTTCCAAGATTGTTCACGTTAGCAATGATTGCTCTGCTATTTCTACCACTGTTCTTGACCGGTTGCTCTGCACTGACTGTTGTGGAAAATACCGCATCCATCGCAGTTTCAAAGTATTGCTCCCTGGGGTTGTCCAAAAGGAGAATCGTCCGGTCGGCAGTTGCAAGTCGTTTGTCACCTAACTCCATAAAGATAGAGTGCGCTGGTGACTAAGTTATCAGAGCATTTTAGTCGCGAGGAATTTGCGTGCCAGTGTGGATGTGATCAGGATAGTATTGACTATGAGTTAATCAGGGTATTAGAGGCGCTTAGATCGCACACAGGGCCGATAATCATCTCATCTGGTAATCGGTGTGCTAAACATAATAAAGCCTCTGGTGGCGCTTTAAAAAGTTTTCATGTTATTTCTAAGGCTGCTGACATTATCGTCAAAGGCAATACCCCGGCAGAGATATACCACCATCTGAACGAGCGCTATCCTGATCGCTATGGCATCGGCCTGTATTCGGGCTGGGTCCACATTGATATTCGCCCAGAAAAGACCAGGTGGGATGAAAGTAATCACTGAGTTATTTGTTTATGTGGCCATCGCAGCCATCATGAGCGCATTAGCAGTGGGTTATCTGGAAGAAGTTATGCACGTTTTTTACTACTGAGGATATTATGGGCGCGACAAAAGACAGAAAAGGCTTTTCCAAAACAGGAACACCAAACAGAGATTACCATCGTCAATCGTTGTATGGGCGTGGAGGTGCTTACCCATTAATTCACAAGTCTGGTGAAACCACCACAGTGATGACCACAGGCGTGGATGTTGGGGGCAAAATCTACAGCGTTCCAGGCTATGACCAACAGGGCAAGATTATCCCAGAGAGCAAACTAGCCAAACATTGGGCGAAAGAAATCAAGGCCGGTGTGTTTCCATCATATAAAACCGGCAAGAAACCCAGCGGCATATCTCAATCTCAGTTCATAAAAAATCACCCCTCAAATGTTGCGGCTCGGAAAGCGCATCATGTGATTGACCAGGACATGAGTAACTTTAACATCGGTAGACGAGGACGAAACAAAGCGTCTTTGCTGCGGAGATGGGCTGACAACAAACGTAAGTAATTCGATTCCCAAACACGGAATCAAACTGATATTGGCAGCAATTATGCCAGCATCTTGAAATAACCCTTACAAATCAATCACTAACTGGGGGTTCGATTCCCCCCGCCTCCACCAAAAACACTGGGTTCATGGGAAAATGCTGGCACAGAGTTGGTCATAGTTGGTCATAGTTGGTCAAGATTTGCCAGCAATTCTGCCAGCATTTTCTCTAACCTTTTCCAAACAATTTCACAGCAGCTTCACCGGCCTCTGGTCGCGCGTCCGGTATCCAGGTCGCATAGGTTCTAGCGGTAACAAGCACATCTGAATGACCCAGTTGCTTTGATACCCAGGCTAAAGGCTCACCGGCTGATAGCATCATAGATGCGTAGGTGTGCCGTGTTTGATACGGTGAACGATAACGAATACCAGCCTTTTTGAGTAACGGAATCCATAATGTGCGTCTGATCGGCTGATCTCCGGTCCAGCACTGTTTGGTGCGTGGATTCACGAATACAGGCCCATCTGCTAAGAACGTGTACTTTTTTTGGTGTGTCAGTGCATCGAGTGCCGGGGGCAATAACTTCACTTCACGGATGCCTGACGTTGTTTTAGGTGTTTCTGCCTGTCTAGCATCTTGTGTTTTGGCGCGGCTAATCTGCATCACTCCACGATTCCAATCAATGTCACCCCATTGCAAGGCAATCTGCTCTGATGTACGCAATCCTGTCCATAGAGCGAAAGTTATCCACAATTGAGCCTCATTTGATGCCTGGTTGAGCAATATGGCCTGTTCATCAGAGGTAAAAGGGTCGATTCTTTTCTCCCTGGGCGGCTCATTCTTCTTGTAGTTCCAACCGTAAAGGGGGTTCGTTTTGATTAGATCGTCATAGACAGCATCCTGTAGTGCTGATCGAAGTGGTGACAATATATTTGAAATGCGTTTGGTGCTGCAACTCATGCCAGCGACCCATTCTCGGACCATTCGCCTGGTTAATTGGTGTAGTTGTACGTTGCCGAACTGAGCGATAATCTGCCCAATGATTTTGTCATACCCGGCAATCGTGGATGCTTTGAGAGTTGGCCGTTTGGCCGATAACCATTCGTCCAGGTAGCGTTCAAGCGTTAGGGTTACTGGCTTTAGCACGTGTTTGCTGTCCGGGAAAGTGGTGGCATACTCGAATACACCGAGTTCAATCGCCTCAAGAATCGCATCTCTGTGGCGCTGCGCTTTCTTTAAGTTAGAGGGGGTGGGGATAAGCTGGAGCCGTTCCCGGTGGCGCTTTCCGGCAAGTTGGAAAGTGATTTCGATTGTTGTCTTGCTTGCTGCTCTGACCCCGATGCCCATGCCTCATACCCCAAAATGCTGATTAATACCCGACCATCCGGGGCCGTAATGTGAAAGGTCCATTCGCCTCGCTTGATCTTAGTCCTAATCGCATTGTCGCTGTAGCCTGACAAATCCGCAAATCTTTTGATGGTGACGAGGTTCATGGTGTTACTCGAAATCGCCAATTTTCGGAGGTGTGTCATCACAGTAGATCAAGTAAGCATCGAGCAACGCCACTGCTTGATCCGCCTCTTTGAAATCGCTAGACTCACTCAATATCTTTGCTATCTTCACCTCAGTCATGCCAATGTCGTTAGCTATCTCTTTATTCCGTAGACCGCTCTGCGACTTCAATTTTATGATTAGCATAGGCCAATCTATCTTGCGGCCCATTGAGGATTTAAGTCGAGGTTTGGACGGCTCATGGTAAATCGTTGTGTCGCTCTTGATAATGTCTTGCATCTGTGACCTCATGAAAGTAAGTTTGCCGGATCAACGCTGACTCTGAGAATAATCTGCTCCACTTTTCCAGATACGCAGATTATCGGAGAGGGTCTAGCGCCTCCGGCTGTGGGTGTTTTTTCTTCCGTCACCACCGCCCACTGGGTGACCCTTGATTTAGGCATTGGTGTTGACAATGCCTCATGACAAGGCCATGTAGTTAATCTCTACTTGAATAGTTGGGTCCACGCTGCCCAAAATAGTTGCTGAGTTCTTGTAACGCCTGAGTTCTGGGGTCTGCGGTTGCAACATCTTTGGTTTCTTTCTGAGGATGATCCTCGCCGATTACTTTTAGCGGCAGGTCTTTTGTGCTGTTGCGCGGCAAAATGAAATCTGTGTGGTCATTCCATATTTCAACCAATTTACGATTGTCAGATGGCAGTTGCTTCATGGTGGCTGCAAGATGCGACCTGATGCGTTTATAGTCAACTGGGTCGGCAGTTGTGGTTTCTTTGGGTCGGTAGGGTTTTTCGCCATAGGTTCGAGTTGGTGATGGGCCATAGCATTCACTGCACACGCTCATACGCCTGTCACGGTTGATGCTCAGATAAAACTGGTTAGATGCTTTCTCAACACTACACTTCTGACAAGTGATGAAAGTTGTGCGTTCAGCGTTCAGACACTCCCTGCACACTGAGTTGCGACCGTCTGACCTTGCCCGGTTCACATAAAAGCTAACCATTGGCTTTTCAGTCGTGCATCTGCGACAAATTTTCATAACATCTTGTAAGGTCTTTTAATTTGATACTCAGCCATCAATCTTTGAGTTTCATAGATTTTCAGACCAAGCAACTCACTGGCTAAAAACTTGTCGAAATTGCTATCAACGAGCGCCTTATACAGTTTGCTCCGGGTCATTTCGTAACTGTCGGTTTGATCTATCACCAATGAGCCTATCATTGCCCAGATTCCTTGTCTGTGATTTCGCGGTCAAGCGTACTTTGCAAAAGCGGAGATAGAATATTAGCAATGTCGATTGACGCTTGTTGACTTCCCTTATTATATGCGTCCTCTGATACCTCGTCCAAAGCCTCAAAAGGGTCGGCCCTTAATGCCGTAATAAGTTCAGTTAGGTAACCTCTGTTATATGCTGCCCTTTTTGTTACCTGGTTTAATTGTTCCTTTAATGTGATCGTTTCGGTCATGTTCCTGTGCCATCTGCGTTGTTAAAGTATATGTTCAGAAAAATAATTAGATCGTCTTTCCGATCAGGTATTTTTACTAATTCCGGCTGACCACTGTACAAGGTCCACGCCACGCCACAGGGTGATTCTATGGTTCTTGTTTGCTCCGCTTTCTTGGCATCACGAATCACCTCATTCCATCGTTTTACGGCCTCTTTCTTTGTGCCAAACCACTCATAGTAATTGGCACAGCTATCATCAAAATTAATTCTCCAAATTCTCATATCTCACCTCATTAGTTATTAAAAAGGGTGATGCCGCACCCAACCCGGAGAGGCAGAAAAAGATCATAAACTGCCTATGCTTGAGGTGATCGGACCGGCATCCTCGGAGGTTGTTTGGACATGACTCCACGCCACTCACCGATTTACGCGCTGCCTTACAACTTTCTTAGTTCTGCTATCGCTATTTCAGCATCAATTGCTTTCATCTCAAGCAGCATCACCCTGGCCTCAATGAGTTCGATGGCCACTTTCACCCTTTCCCCGAATGGACTGCTATCAAGTGTTTCTATTTCTTTTATTAATGCTTCAAAAGCCTGAGTCAGCGCCTTTCTTTCTGATTTATATTCGCTCATTGCTTTTCCCTAAAACGGAATATCGTCATCAAATGCAGCATTACCCACGACTGGGGCATCACCAACAGCAGTAGCAGTGCTACCTCCCTCGGTGAAGAATACTTTGCAATTACCCAGGATGGGTGTTTTAACATCTTTTTCACGCTCATCTTTGGAAGTGGATTGGCAGATAAAACCATGCTGATCGTACTGATCTGGTTTCTCTGGATCAATGAAAGTGGTCAGGTCCATATATGTACCTTTCTTACCTTTGAATAGCCTTGCTTTGTCGATCTTGCTGACATCAATGCTTATGTTGATTCCTATTTTACTCATGCTGCTTTTTCCTTATCTGTGGTTGAATTTGATGCTGCTGACGCTGATGCGCGTGTAATCAAGTCCTTTTGTTCTTGAGTAAAATAACCACCCTTACTGATGGCTCTCCATGCCACAGTTTGCTCGTCACGCGACAACTCTGACCATATCTCATGAATACCTGAGTCTTGCTCACTCTCGCTTATATCTGGGTTAGCTATTAATTCAAGAACGGCATTAGCGGATTCGTCTATTGGTCCAACTTTGGCTTTGAGTGTTTCGTATTTTCTGTTGTCTATCGTGTCCATGTCTTTCACATCGTCAATTCCGAAAAGACCATTCAAAGCATATTTTCGCGAATAAGACCCGGTTGCCCCAGTAAGCTGTGAGTCATCAAAACCTTTACGGCTTTCGGGTTCACGCGCAAAGGCCGTGACATCAATGGCATGGGATTCATCGGCAAAGGTTGCGGTAGATTTGACGTATATACGATCACCCACCATCACCATTTCATCTGAAAGAGTAACGGTGCAACCGTCAAGGTGAGGCTTTAACGCCTCAAGAATGTCCTCACAATTGCGATAACTGTAGTTGCCGAATGAATTGGTCTGCCCTTTATTGGCTACCAGGTTCTTCTGAACGATGCTGAGTTTTTGTCTGATATTCATGACAGTTCCTTTTTCAGCGTGTCGCGTTCATCTTCAACAGCCTCATAAAGATGGGGTGATGCTGCTTGGTTGAAAGATAAATCGAGAAGAATTTTCTCTAACTCTTCAAGCAGTTCAGTTTTGGCCTCAATCTTTTGTGCTGCCTCATCGTCTGCTTTATTGCGGACCCGATCCATAACCTTTGCAAATTCTATTTGGTCGATAGCAATGTGTTGATTGGTGGCTTTGCATACACCATCTCTTTGCTCATCGGTGGCAAAATCGCTATATGGGTTCATCTTTACCCCCTAGCAAGTTCAATGCAGCAGTCAGGTGCGCTTGTGTGTACCCGGTATAATAGTCATAGGACTGCTCTGCTAACGGTTTGCCGCTAATGGCATCGTCACGGCCTTGTTTAATGTCTGCAATACGCTGTTCTTCATCGAGTTGCAACTGTTGAAAATAGGGTCGAGCCATATTCTTAATCATGATCCTCTCCGTCTAATTAAAGGAAACAAGGGCAAGAACTGCCCATGATGCTGCCAAACAAGCAATGAATGCGATACCTGTCAGCACAGATTCAAGCCATGATTCTGCTGGTTGTGGCTGCTGAACTGGTCTTGATGTGCAGTGTTTGTAATCGGTCATCGTCTTTGCCTTTTCGTTTGGTTCACAGATAGTTTACAAAACGTAATAATAAAATGCAAGGGTTTATTACGATACGTTATATCGGGGGGGGGTGTAAGTGTCGGCTTACATCATTTGTTAATGAGGATTACTTTTTGAGTGATTGAATAAGGGTGATTATTGTTTGCTGGTTGTCTGTGGATAACTCGCGAAAGTCTGCCAGTAATTTCTGCTCGTGGTCGGCTGGTAGGTCGATGTCTGGGTCTATCAGTTGGGTTGCCGGAACGTGTAGGACAGCAGCTATGGCTCTGATTGTTTCGATCCTAGGGTTATTTGAGCCTCCCATCCATCGCGAATACGCACCTTGGGTTACGCCCAGTTTATCAGCCATCCATGATGATGTACGGCCCTGTTCGCGCATTAACTCTTTTGTTATTTGTTGCCATGGTTTCCCCATCCACATAGTGTGGCACTCATTCGCCTCGTCATTATTACAATCTGTAAAGAAAAAGGTTGCGTTATATTGTTCCATTTCGTAAAATGATGGTATGGATAAATTTAACGAATTTGTAAGCAGTTGTGGTGGGGCGCGAAAAGCAGCACAAGCACTTGATGTGTCTGAGTCACTCATATCGCTCATTAAATTGGGTCAGCGCAACATTTCATATCGACAAGCACAGAAAATAGAAAGCATTACATCTGGCCGCATATCTCGCAAAGACTTACGGCCTGACATCTATGGATAGCGCCTCTTTAACCCCCTTAACCGGGGGTTCTTTTTGGGCAAATTCAACGAACAGATCGAACTGATGAGGTGAATGATGGTCGGCAATGAGAAACGAACCAATGAGGTCAAGTCGAGATTCACCGACTCGGAATACCTGGCGTTGTCTAAGTTGGCTGCGCTTGATGATCGGACGATTGCGGATTATTTGCATCATGTGGCACTCATTCATCTTTATGGACACAGCCACAGATTAGGCATTGATATGCCAAGTTGCAACAAGACGGATAGGGGCGATTAGGGATGTCTAAGGGATACACCAAGGTTTATCACAGTTGGTTTGAATTGGGCCTGTCAATGGATGCTCTTGGTATCTTTGTGTACATGAGTAGTAAGCGTAAAGATTGGGTATTTCGCTCGGCAGAGATACGCAAAACGCTAGGGATCGGCAGTCATAAATGGCGCTCTGCGACCAATGAATTGAAGCAAATTGGCCTGTATATCACCACCAAAACATCAAATGGAACAACGATAACGGTCGGAAAGCTAGAGGAATCAACCACTGGTCGGAAACCCACAAGTGCAAAACCCACAAGTGCAAAACCCACAAGTGGGAAACCGACGCCCTTAATAAGACTGAATATTAACAAGACTGATAGTAATAAGACTGATAGTAATATTACATCATTCGATGATTTCTGGTCTGTCTACCCGAAGAAAAAAGAGCGCAAGAAATGTGCTGCAATTTGGGAACGCAGAGAGTTGGATGACATTGGCGAAATGATTGTGTCGGACATTGAAGCAAGATTACTCAATGACGGCAAATGGATCGAAGATGGTGGTGTTTATGTGCCTAACCCACAGACCTACCTCAACGGTGATCGTTGGGAAGATGATATGCAGCCACAGAAACCACATCAAGCACAAGGCAAATACCAGTTGAAACGCAAGTTCCTCGGTACAGAGGACAATGTTATCGAGGGTGTTGTTGTTGATCGAACCATAGGGGGTACGACATGAAAGACAAAGACTTTGAAGATTTCGCTGATGGGTGGAATGTCTACAGCAAAATGGTGACCGGTAAGGCTGTTGATGAAGATGTGATGGTGATCTGCTTTGATGCGTTGCTGGAATACTCACTCAAAGATGTGATGCAAGCGTTGAAGATAAACTCCACTCGATCGCAATGGAGGCCAACGCCAGCATCCATCACAGATATTTTGCGTGAGATCGGTATAGGCTCACAGTCAGCCAAACTTGAAGCACCCACAGCTAGTGCATTGGTGGCACAAGCGCAGAGCGCCAGTACACCATTGGGGGTGATGTTTCGCGCAAAGATAGGTCATTACGATTTAAACAACCAGGACTCGTTTTATCTCAATGCTCAAGCGACCAATTACCTATTGGCTTTTGATGACATTGTTGCCGATGTTTTGGCTAATGGGTACAGCAAGAGTCAAAAAGAGTTGATGAATAAATACAACGTTGCACTAACAGCGCCATTGTCTGACAACTTGCCGGGTCCAAGTGACAAGCATTTGAAACTGGTGCATGGGTGATGAGCCGCGAAAAAGACGAGAAAGACGAGATGAAATCCTACGGCATCCTGTTGATGGATGATGACAATATTCGTCCGGTCAGTAATTGTTGCGGTGCGGAGCCAAAGGGGGGAACTGTGCATGATTCGGTGGGGTTGTGTGCTGATTGTGGCGAATGGGCATCGTTTGAGAGTAATCCAGAAGATTGATATGAAAGGAAGATAATGGCAACCAGGACTAAAGAAACTGACAAGAAAGTGAACGACTTAATCGAAACGCTCTTAGAGCAAGTTGACAGGATGAACAGAGAGATCACAGCGCTGAACAAACGTATTGCTGATGTGGCCACACATTGTGGATACAAGATACAGGATGATGGTTGATGTTATTAATCCGTACCCTTCAATACTATTCAATACTATTCAATGCTTTTCAATATAGTTCCAGTGCCAAAGCCAAGACAGACTCAGGCCGACAGATGGAAGAAACGGCCTTGTGTGATGCGCTATCGGGCATTTGCTGATGAGTGCCGGGCAAAGGGTGTGGAGATTGTTA
>Ga0209775_1000302_pt1 | contig 29785 bp, 36 predicted proteins | sample SaaInlV_135m_DNA_FD_184661 | JGI IMG/M metagenome (GOLD analysis project Ga0209775, IMG submission 184661) | Marine microbial communities from expanding oxygen minimum zones in the Saanich Inlet - SI072_LV_135m_DNA (SPAdes) (version 2) | ecosystem: Environmental > Aquatic > Marine > Intertidal... | reverse complement strand
GTAAGGCTCTTTTAATAGAAGTAGTCATATTCTCATCACGAATAGAATCAAGGTCAAAATAATAACCTTTAGGTTTCTTCGTCATTAAAAAGATATATTCGTGTTTCTTTGAGAATCTATCACGAACTGATTCCGGCATACCATTTCTCTTTGCCCAGATTATATCATTACGAATAGTCCAACCACGATCATAACAACCAATAGCAAATCTATGAGGAATCAATAATAAACTTTTAGATCTCAAATCAGATGGTTGTTTTATCACCATACCACCCAAATATTCACCAGTTCTACTTCCAGTATATCCCATATTAAGTCCACCAGATTTAGTAGAATATGTGTCGCCAAGATTGATCCACACAGTACCAGTATCTTTTAAAACTCTATATATCTCATCCATCATTTCCCATAAATGTTCAAGATATTCTTGGAATGTGGGTTCTAATCCCCACTGCCCATCAAACCCATAGTCTCTTAATTGCCAATATGGAGGTGACGTAATGACACAATCAATAGAATTATCATCTAACTTTTTGAAACCTTCCATGATGTCACAATTATATATTTTATCCAAATTAAACCCCCCACTATATTCATAGTATACCACACCCCAACTTAATTGTCAAGGTGTTTATTAATTTTTTTCCATTGCCGTGCCAAATGAAGGTCTATTAATACAACGGTCAACATACGATTTAAGATGTGGGAAATCATGTAAAAGTTCTGGGAACCAATTCAATGTAGATGATACCATTATATCAACAACAGAAAATTCATGTCCTATCATATATGGACGTTGAACCATCATTGGATTATTACCATTCATAGAATTATTAATAACTACTAATATTTTTTTATATCGTTCTAATGAATACTCAACTACAGACTGTCTACGTTTTTCTTTAGGCAACAACTTACTGTGTAAAAATAAATCCACCAACGGATACTCCATAGTAGAAGTAACATAAAACATCCATTTCAAATACTCAGACCGATATAAACTAGACACGTCAGGAGACAACCCCGATTCAGGATTCATATCACACAAATACATACAAATAGCACCAGCCTCCCATATAACATTATTATTATATTTTAATGTCGGGACAGATGCATTCGGATTTATTGTTAGATAGTCTCTATTAGTTTTACCATCACCGAATATGTCTATTGGTGTTAACGTGTAATCAACACCTAATTCTTCTAACAACCATAAAGGTCTAAATGACCTTGTATCAGTACAATGATACAGCTCAATAACATCTTTACTCATATTCACTCCTACAAATTAGTTGGATTCACCGAGAAATATAATGCAAATGTCTTTACCGTGTCAGGGTATACATGTTCATTATATTCTAATACTTTTCCTTCCTCTAAAAATTCACGTTTCAATAAACACTTGTCAACATGATTTGGTAAATTATCAAAATTATCATATAAATTCTGCATCACCTCATGATGTCTTGTTTCTGAATATATATTATTACTATCTGGATGATGAGTAAACAAATATGAATACATCAAATAGTATCCTATTTCTTTTTCTAAATTGTATTTATCAGACTCCATATACTCATAATACTTATCAATCTTCATATCATTGATTCCGTTTATTACCAATAGAATCACCATAAGCTAAACTCAACGGTAATAACTTATTTAATGGTAAGTCAATCTGTATAACATTAAGTTTCATATTTTTGTTTATCAATAACGCAGATAAAAATCTATGATGACCATCAATAATACGATTATCAGACGATACTATTAACGTCTTAGAATTCAATAAATCGATAGTGGATTCAACACCATTCTTAGATATGGTTTTAAACCCCTTATCAAAATATATTTGAGCCTGAATTGGTATCAAATCCTTTGCAGAAATCTTCCCACGCACAATAGATACAACATCATCTTCAGCATCACCGTCATATTTCTTTAATCCTGACTTTAAAAAACTATTAGCTTTAGTGCCAGACAATCCTTCTGGAAATGGATTTGATTGATCAGTATCATCTGCAAATGGTTTTGTTATATCTAAAAACCCCTTAGACAATCTCTTTTGAAATTTATTAACATCCTTTGATGTTATAACAGGCATATCCTTTCTTTTAGTATGTCCTTTACGAGCCAACTTCTGTGCTAAAATATAATTAGAATCAAAATCAGGGATATCTTCATCTAACGTAGACATCTTACTCAATGCAAACTTACGGGCATCTGATAGAGACGTAGTAAGAAGTTCAAGTTTACCAGCCGCAGCACCACCACCCTTTTCCATTAAATAATTCTTAAATGATTTCATTTCTCCCAACCTTTTATTATATCTTTTGAAAAATTATTTGCTGAAAATTCCATTCGGTTTACCAATTTAACAGCATTATCATTACGATCAATTGCAACAAATCCTTCTGAACCAGATACTTTAAATCCATCCTTGGTTCTTACAAAGGTAGATATATCAGACACACTCTCCATTTTGTCTATTAAAATCTCTTTAGCATCAACTAAATGATTTTGTAACTCAAACATCAATCTTAAATTCTTTTTATTAGAATCCGAAAAAAAACTTAAAACATCTTCTCTTGATTTCGACTTTTTAGCTTTGCCTTTATCAGACTTCAATTTGTCAATATCTTTTTGATACTTATCTGAAATATATTTAATAAGTTCATCTGTGTGTTTTCTAGTATTTGTAATCTTCTCTTGTGACCTAACTTTAGTATTATTAAACGTATTAATCAACTGATTAATAACTGAATTGGTAGAAACATCATTTAATGTTGTTGCAGATATTTTTCTAAATATCTTACCAGCATCAGATAAATGTGATGTAACTATATCAGTTTCAGATTTAGTCATAGTCGCGGTTCCAGACAAATCAGTAAGGTCAGCAGTTCTCGTCCATACACTCGAAGTCTTTTTAAAGTCACGAATACTAATATTAAATGATGCAGACATATTCTCAAAAGAATCACCAGTATATTTTGTATGCCAAACAACACCTATCTTTGACTGTAATATAGAACCAGCCTGTGATGTTGGTACAGCGTATACTATCGTATTAGGATGAAAGGTAACATAAGACTCACCATCAATTGTTTCATTCTTAAGATCAGAATTAGTATACATAATATCACCTTGCATGACACCCTTAATACCAAGTTTCCTTAATTCAGTATATGCAATCTTTAACTTACTAGCTAAATCACCAGAAGTGTCGTCATCTATATCGTTATGTGACTTATATACTTTTGGATTCTTATTAAATATACCCTTCTTCGCAACAAAAAACTGTCCATCTGTCGGGTCAATACCAGCAAACACAGCAGGAGCGCCATCCCACTTAACAGTAACTGAATGTGAAGTATTAGAATTACCAGACAACATATCTCTCAATGACCTTAAAGCATTAATGGCACCACGTGTGCCATTAACGCCACCATCAAGGACAAGATCCTCAATATGAGTCATATGAGTATTTTTAGCTTCTGTTACATATTCTTGAAATGTTAACATATATTACAACTCTAATTGTAAAATTATATTTATAATATTAAAACTGTTCCTCTTCAGTAGAACCATCCATAGCAGTAACCGATGAGTTACCACCTTGTATAACATTTGTAACAGAATCAAAATAACCAGCACCAACTTCCTCTTGATGCCTTGCAAATGTATATCCATCTTTAACCGAATTAAACTCAGGTTCTTGGACACCCTCCACATAAGCAGTCATACCACGTTCAACATAATCTTTTGACAACTCAAACATAGAATGCCACATATCATGAATACCAGCCAGCGTAATAAATTGCCACTTGAACCCCATCTCTCCCAATTTTTGTTGATAGTGCGCTATTTCTTCATCACTCAAATTCCTCTTCCAATTAAAAGACGGTGAGCAGTTATAAGCCAGCAACTTGCCAGGATACTGTTGGTGTATCGCAGTCGCAAATTTTTGAGCCTCTTCTAAATTCGGCACCGCAGTTTCACACCAAAGCATATCAGCATAAGCCGCATAAGATAATCCCCTTGATATCGCTTGGTCTATTCCGCAGTTGACTCTAAAAAAACCCTCTTCAGTTCTCTCCCCTGTGACGAATTCCTTGTCACGAACATCAATATCAGATGTCAGCAAAGTTGCTGCGTTAGCATCTGTCCTTGCGATAATAACGATAGGCACACCCATAACATCAGATGCCAATCTCGCGGATACTAGTTTCTGGATTGCCTCTTGGGTTGGCACTAACACCTTACCACCCATGTGTCCACATTTCTTAGCAGATGACAGTTGATCTTCTAAATGAATACCAGACACACCACACTCTATCATAGATTTAGTCAACTCATAAGAGTTCAACACCCCCCCAAACCCAGCCTCAGCATCTGCGATAATTGGAGCAAAGTAATCAATATCATTTCTTCCCTTATTCCATTGGATTTCATCTGCTCTACGGAATGTATTATTAATACGTCTTACCATCATTGGTACTGAATTATATGCATATAATGATTGATCTGGATACATAGTTTCTGACGAATTACCATCAGCAGCAACTTGCCAACCTGATAAATATATAACCTTAATACCAGCCTTAACTTGTTGCATTGCCTGTCCAGCAGTTATAGCACCCATAGAATTAACATATCCATCTTCGTTAATCAATTTCCAAAGTTTTTTAGAACCCACGGTAGACACTGTATATTCTTCATCAAACGAACCACTTAACCTAATAACATCTTCTGCCGAATAATCACGTTTGACATTCAACCAACGCTCATTCTCTCTCCAATCTTTCTCTAAAGTTCGAACTCTACCCAATTGTTCCATAAATAAATTCTCCTATTTTAATTAACCTTCACAACTAACACAACCATCCTGACTAACAAATTCACCCCTTACACCTGTCAACAAATCTTGACCAGATGGGGTTTCCGTATAATCCGTCATAGTATTCTGTTCTATCTTTTCCGATAATATTTCAGTACGATTTGATGTTTCTGTTCTTAAATAATATAACGACTTATTACCAAATTTCCACGCATTATAATGTACTTCGTGTAAATATTTCTTATCAACTCCTGCGGGGAAAAATACATTCAAACTTTGGGATTGACAAATATATTTTGCACGCTGACCACCCAAACGAACAATTGCATTTTGATCTATCTCAATTGCCGTTTTAAATACTTCTTTTTCATGTGACGTTAAGAAATCCAAATGTTGAACAGAACCATTATTAGCAATAATAGAATTCCATATATGTTCATTATCTTTATCATAATCAATCAACAATTTCTTAATATATCTATTTTTAATCAAATGACTCCCAGCACGTGTTCTATGAACAAATGCATTAGCCTTTATAGGTTCAATAGATGGAGATGTTGAAGCAATACTTGAACTATTTGCGTTAGGGGCAACTGCCAACAAATTAGCATTTCTTCTTCCAGTACCAATCATATCAGAACACTCACCATATTGTTTTCCTAATTCCAATGACTGTTCAACTGCCTCGTTTTTAATATATGAAAATATTTCCTCATTAAGTTCTGCGGCAGATTGACTACCAAAAGGTATAGACTGTTTCATTAATAAATTATGCCAACCCATAGCACCTATACCAATTGACCGTTCCTGACTAGCAGAATATCTAGCCTTACCTATATCACACGGAGCGTGTTCTATAAAATAAGTTAATACATTATCTAAAAAAACAGTTAAATCTTTCACTAAAGAAGTTCCTTTCCACTCATCATAAGTTTCAAGATTCAATGAACTTAAACAACATACAGCAGTGCGTTCTTCATTAGTAGGTAGAGTTATTTCACAACAAAGATTAGAACCTCTTGAGAACAATCCTTTATCTTTTTGTGTTTGTGGATATGCATCATTTGCCGTATCAATAAAATATATGTATGGTTCACCAGTACGATATCGTGTTTCTAATAGAGTTTCCCATAACTCTCTAGCCATAACAGTATCGGTGGGATCACCAGATTTTGGATCAATAAGTTCCCATACTGAATCACTTTCAACTGCATTCATAAAACTATTAGGAACATTAACACCATGATGTAAATTAAGACACTTCCTATTAACATCACCCGTAGGTATTCTCAAAGACATAAACTCTAAAATATCAGGATGTGATATATCCATATACGCAGCATACGACCCCTTACGAGTGATACCTTGTTTATATGCAGTCATATCAGCATCCACAGTATGTAAAAATGGTATTGGTCCTGGTGCTATATCTGATACAGAACGAACATCCGACCAATGACCACCAACACCACCACCCTTAACTGACAACCACCTCAATTCGGATGTGTGTTCTATTAAACCCTCTAATGTGTCTGGTACATATCCCAAAAAACATGATATTGGTAACCCACGCACAAGTTCTTCCTTTTCTGGTGCATTTGACAAAATAGGAGATGAAAACATAAACCAATTCTTTTCAACATATGAATATATTCGTTTTGCCAATTTCTCATCATCAAAACTAAAAGCATCAGATGTTCGTTTAAATGCATCCTCTGGAGTATCTTCATACTCCCTCATATAATAATCACGTAATAACTTCAACCCCTGTTCACTTATATTCATATATTATTCCTGTTTTTGTGTTCCTTTATATTCATTATCCATGGCATTCCATAAAACCTCATCCTTTACTTGATGTTCTGCATTATCATATTCCAAATCCTTTATCTTATGTTTTAATTCGTCATTCTCTTTTTTTAAAAAGTCAAGTTCGTCTTTGATTCCCATAAATCTCTCCTAACATCGTTTCCATTGATTAAGACATGCCTTCGCCGATAATCCATATTTTACATTATTAGATATAACTTTTTGTAAATCTTCCTCCGTATAACCATTAATGATCATGTCATTAATGTCTTTTTCATTAATCTCATCAGGCCATATAAGTACACCATATTCGTGTTCTATAACCTTCTCCATTTTCTTTACTATCTGTATATTTCTAGGTTCATTATCATATATAAAACCCACATCATCAAACTTCTTAAAAATATCCAAATCACAATCACTTCCAGCCATTGCTACAGAATTATCAACAAACAATGAATCTAATGGTCCTTCTAATACATATACCATATTAGTATCATCAACCGTATCCATACCATATATCTTCAATGAATCATCTTTTACTTTTATAGTAATATATCTAATAGAAGAATCACCAATAGATCTACCTTGTATAGCAATTAAATTATATTTATCATCATAAAATGGTATTACTATTCTAGGATCATTTTTAATCAAAGAATATGTATTATTCGGTAATATAGAATCCACCATAAGTTTAAAATCATCAGAATAATATAATGACTGTAATTTAGTTATCTTTCTATTCTTTATATACTTCAATGCAGTATGATTTTCATCTAATTCAGACAATTTAACCACATTATCATAATTAAAACTTTTTACCTTTTTATAAGAAAAATCCATATTATATTTAACTACAACTTCTTTCTTGATTTTCTTATTAGATATCGATTTCCCCTCTTTCCATAAATCCATCACATACTCGTCATATAATGGTTTGTCAACAATTTTAATAAAATTCTTTAAAGTCATCGACGCACCACAATTATGACACATATAAAAATAATTATTCTTTTTTAAATATATAAATCCACGTGATTTTACTTTATTCTTTTGCGAATCACCACACAAAGGACACCTAAAATTATAAAGAGACTCCTTTTTCTTTACAAACATATCAAACTTATAAGACATTCTCATAATATAAGAATTATCTATATAACTCATATCACCACCTCACATCATACTAAATAATTTATACCTCGTTGTGTCTATATAATATCATCATACTACCATAAGTATCATCCTGAATCACAACATTCTTTTTTGGATTACTTTTAATATACTTTCTAACATCCTTAGCCTCTTCAGATGACATATAATTCTTCCATCTCGCATACTTCTTCTTACCTTTCATCAATTTTACATATGTGTTAAATGTTACAGGATATACTGAAAACCCACCAAATTTAGATGGTGGAGTTTTTCCCAAACCCGCAAAATTACTAATCTCCCCACCCGAACTCATAGGTCCAATAGAATTTGCGAATTCCTCAGTTAACAATAACTCATCAACCTTCTTAAATTCTATAGAATTTACATATTCAATTAAACATAATTTCAATATACGTGATGTGTTTTCATCAAACTCACTTTCTCTAATTAACGCAAATGCCGCGGCATAAGAAGCAATTTGACTTTTACCACCAGGCACTTTACCAAGTAATCGTTTTAAATTAAAAATCAACCTATGCAATAAAGTATAAGAATCCTTCTCCACCGTTTTATTTAAATCTTTAGACTTCCTAAGAGCAACACCGTTCTTATCAATAATACCATGTTTAAAAGCATCTTGTTTATGCCAAGGTCTAGTCAATATTCTTAAAAATCTATAAGAAATAAACCCATCTATAACTGCCGTCATTACAACTCCCTTAAAATTAAAAAAATATCTCTATCAATATCAATTGAAATGGTATCTACATCAACAGACCCAATACCATATACCTTATTAGGTAATCTATCCATAAATAATAAAAATGTTTTTAATATATAATAATATTCTACATCAATTTTAAAAAATAATAATCTAGTACAAGATTCAGATTCCAATATATTATATAACACTATTAAATGATTTAATATCAATCTTTCTTTTAAAATATCTCTAACATGATATCGATAAAATAATCGTTTGATATATTCAAATCGTTTCATATCATCACTAAACTCGTCCATAGTACAACAACTATAATTCACATACGACCTCATCTGATACATAACTACATTCTTACTTGTCAAAACTTCAAACATGATATTAACTAAAACCTACTTATCTTCGGACACAATCTTCTTTTTCTTAGATGGTTTAGGTTTCTTAACTGGTTCTGGTTTCTTTTCAACAACTTCATCAACCACTAAACCGCGTCTTGCAACCAATAATTCCTTAGTTCTTGGATGTCTCCAACCTTGTGGACTAGCTACCGCATCTTTGGCCCATCTTGGTGGCATTTGTTTTTCTACCGACATATCTTTTCTCCTATTTTATCTAATTCATTTAAGTTTTTTACCTTTGTAGACAATTCCACAAGATAACTATTATATTTATATAATTCCTCTGATATAATAAATTTATACAATTCATCCGGAGTCTGTTCAATAACACTATAACTATCTAAACAATCAAAGTACTCAGACAACATCAAACTATCATTTGCAATAAAATCATATATATCTTCACTGATTCCCATACCACTACGTACATCATTCATTAATGATTCTCCACCCTTAAATGATGTGGGAAGTCCTTTTTTAAAATTGTCATAATCATTTGCGGCTGCAGCCAATCGCATTTTTGATGCCGACATCCCAACCACTCCCTCTGCATCTGGATCACGTCTACCAGCAGATTTAACAGTAATAGTATTAAAATTATAATACCCATGTCTAGCCTTAACATCATTATACTTTTTCATTAATAATTCGAACTCATTAACCCTATCAGCACCAACCACCATAGTAACGTTTTTATATCCACCTTTATAAATATGAACTAATATATCAAAAACATTATTTATATTTTTATCAGTCATTATATTTGAAGAATGTTTTGGAAACATCCGTTTCACATATTTCAACTTGTCAGAAAAGGTTAATGGGTTTTTCTTAGAATCATGACTCTTTGATAAATACATTCTATATTCGCCAGTAGACACAGAAGATAATGCATCTAATAATTTACCATGACCTGTTGTTGGTGGATTCAATCTACCAAATGAAAAAGTAATTTCTTTATCCATTATCTCTATCCCCACCAGTTAATAACAAAATCTCATCAATCTGTTTTTTTATTATCACTTCACGATTTGGCCAATAAATATAATCTTTATCATCATTCTTCATTAAATTATATAATAATGGCATAATCATACGCTCAACTTTCAACAATTTATCCTCGACAACTTCTTTACTTATATCAATACTACTGGATTTATCTTCGTAAAGTTGTTTTGTAGATAATAACTCACGCAATACATCATTTTGTTTCTCCAAAAAAACATCCATCTTCTCTAATACATGTTTTACTTCCACATTAGTAGTATCTATCTTTTTTGAAACCTCGTCATTTGTTGATTTTATACTAACTAGTTCTTCTTCGTCTACTGCCGTAAATCCAAAATCTATCTCGTCGTATTTATATTCATTAACCATCTTAATTCCTACTTATTAAATATATATTTATCTTTTTCAACATATAGTTCTTCCATAAGTCCATCTACAATAATTTCCACATTCTCAATATTACTAGATTCTATAGTTTCAGACCTACAAGTAAACCATCGTTTTAATTCATATAATATCAGACGTTCTATATACAGAACGTCCTTCTTTTCAATGTCAAGTTCATAAATTTTATAATAACTCAAAGTTGGATCACTCGTTCTATAAGACTTAATACGTTGATCTGTATTCTTAGTGATGCCAACCTTGATTCTGTTATCATGTATTTTTATTATATAATAATAATACATTACTCCAATGGACTTTCAATACTTTCAATACGACTTTCAAGAAACATCTTGCGATTACGTTGCAACATATCCCACTTTTCATCCATTTCCATCTTAGATCCACCATCATATGGCACAGCAAATCCTTCCATAACAAGAGTATCATTAATACTTCTATCATCAGATTCTGTTATAAACAACTCACCTAGTACTCTACCATACTTACCAACACCATGAGATTTTATGATAAACTCACCATCATTCTCATCTATTATCTCATATAAACGATGTTTGGCTGCTATCCCCAATTCCTTTTCTTCAAGAAACTTCGTCCTTGACTCTGCCGTATCAATAAACATTAATCTAATTCGTTTTGTAACCGATACATCAAATCCCAAATCAATATAAGCATCTAATGTATCACCGTCAACAATACGTTTTAAAATGGCATTATAAGTATACACTATTCTTCCTCATCTGTAGTATCAACTTCTTCAAGAGTACCATCCAAATAATGCATATACGTACCAATAATATATTTATCATTAGATTTTGGAACATCACCTACATGTGGGTGTGTCCAAAATGGAGGAAATATTGCAATAGTACCTTTCTTGGGTTTAATATTAATACCATATTCAGGAAATATAGTTTCACCACCTTCCTCAACATCATTTAAATATAAAAATATAACCAAAAACCTTCTTGCAGATGGGTGATCACCAACATCCACATGATAATTGAAAAAATCTTCCTTTTCTGTACTATATTTTTTAATTCTAATCTCTTCGCAAGCAGCATTTCTAGGGAAAAATGATATATTATAAAATCTACGATAACTCTCAATATAATCATATATCATTGACATAAAGTCATATGAAAGTTTAGATGGTTGGGTGGTTGGCTCCTTACCATCTACTAACTCATTATCAAATAAATTCAATTCTGTGAATTGACGGTAGTCTGGATGTACAGTATTAGTATGATCTGCCTCATTTTCATCAAAGAACTCCACAACCTTATCACACCATTCATCTGGTATTGCATTTTCCCATGTTGAAACAAAAGCCGAATTAGTAGTCGGTTCGATAACCTCAAAATCGTCGGTTGATTCCGTTTCTTCACTTTCTATATTTACACTTTCGTTATTAACTTCAACATCACTCAATTCAACAGTTCCTACTACTTCTTCTTTACTCATAATACTATCTCCACATTTCCAATACGTTTATTATTCCCGACACCAGTATAATTCTGACCGCCAGATTCGTTTGATATATTTGATTGTGCCGAATCCGACACATCATATAATCTCATCTTTGACTTATCAACCCCAACCACAAATCTCTTAGTCATATTTGGATCATTATATCTATTCTTTAATTGTTTAATCATGATTTGATTTAAATCATCCATTTCTTCTGAAGATATTAACGCAAACATCAAATCCGCAGTAGCTGGTAAACCAAAACTTTCTGAAGTATCTTCCAATCCAAAATCAGAAGATACAAACCCCTGTCTATTTACTTGAGTTGCACTAACCAATGGAACATTATATTCAACAGCAAGTCCACGTAATTCCTCAGCTATAGATTTTACATATGTATATGAATTTACATTACTCCCACCCTTTAATCTAGATGAAGTACATATATTCAGATAATCTATAAAAATAACATCAGGTTTAAATGAAATCTTTAACCACAACTCATTCAATAAATGTTTGAAATGATTCGTGGATGCAGAAGCGGTTGGATACTCCTTAATTATCAACTTTCCAGTTATTTTTGATTTTGCCCTATCAATTCTTTTTGTATATATATCTAAAGGTAACTCTGACAACTTCTGTATAGGTGTATCAAGTAAATTAGCATCAATACGTTCTGCAATCTTTTCTTCTGACATCTCTAATGTAATATACAAAACATTAAACCCACTACATATATGACTTGCAGCAAGATCACACATAAATAAAGATTTCCCAACACCAGTACCAGCCATTGCAATATTTAAAGTCTTTCTAGAAAGACCACCTTTAGTTATCTTATTGAACTTATCAATACCAAATGGTATTTTTTCTTCAACTCGATGATAAAATTCCCACCTCTCTTTATAATCATTAACAAAATCATGTCCAACATTATTATCAAAAGATACAGCAAGAGCCTCAGTCAATATCTTTGGTATCTCCCCTTTATCTTTAGTTCCTTTATCATCATCAATTATACCAATAGATTCTAAAATACCATTATATAATGCCCTTTCCTTACACCATTCCTCAGTAGTATCTAACAAATATTCTAAATCTTCTTTAACACAATCACCTAATACATCTATAACATCCTTTGTAGATGTATAAAGAGATTCGACACCATCCATAGAATCAATTCCTATATATAATGAATTTAAACTTGGACGATTATTATATTTTACAATATACTCATCAACCATGTTATATATTAATTTATATCTATCATCACTAAAATATTCACTTTCTATATATGGTATTACTTTCCTACAATATTCATCATTATTTATCAGATTCTTCAATATTGTCAATTCCGTCAGACTCATCTTCACTCTCTTTATTGTCTAAATATTCATATAATAAAAAATTCAAAATCTTACCAACAACTATTTTAAATTCGTCAGATTCATCTAATTGTTCTATGGTATATTCCGAATTACCAACCAACACATTATATTCAAATTGTATATTTAATCTATCCTCAGTTTCTTCGGGTTCAATACTACCATATTTATAAACAACATCTACATATTCCCCCTTAGAAAGTTTAACAGCATAATAATCAAAATTATCGTTTTCTACAACTTCAAATAATTCTTTAAATTCATTTACTACGTCATCAGATAACATAACATTAGCACATTCACTCAATCGTTCATCCATATCACCCCCATCAATCATTAAACAGATAATCAGTATCTGTAATAAGTTTTTTATTACTAGAAATACAATATTTATTACTTAAAAATGTTAAAAATTTATCAGATTGTAATATAGGTTTCCAAAATTCTATATTATTCGTAGTAGACCCCCTAAACTTTTTATCTACAATCTCACCAGTTTCTAAATCAATAAGATTATACCAACCACCGGATCTCTTTATTATACCACAATCCACCGCCATGTCAAGTAACCCAGACCATCTATCCAATCCATCCTCAAAGGAAACATTTATAGGTATCTTCGATTTCTCTTTAACATACCTAGATTTCTCTATATTAATTATAAAATTATAACCCGTCAGATCAGAACCAGTTTTATCTTGTTGTCTACCAACAATCCATATATTATCGGAAGAATAATATGCACCCTTACCACCAGACACCACTTGTTTTGAAAACATTTCTTGTGTGTCATACGTATGATTAATAACAATCATTGGAATGTCATTTAATGTAAGATGTGGTGTAACCATCCTAAATAATGACTTGAATTGTTTTGCCCTTGTCATATCAGCAGCACTCTTCTCTGCATGGGCATCATCTACCTCTTTTTTCGATGCTAAATTACCAACAGAATCTATCATAATAAATATTCTATCATCACGACTGATTTCCTTCACTTGTTTCATAATATCAAATTTAAGTTCCTCTAAATCTGTAACAGGAACATGCAACACTCTACTCGTATCAATCTCAAATGTATCAAAATATGATTGCGGTGTACCAAATTCGCTGTCATAAAATATACATATAGACTCTTCATACTTATCCATATAAGATTTCATACATAATAAACCAAATGCCGTCTTAAAATGTTTTGATGGTCCAGCAATCATAGTTAACCCAGAACTAAATCCACCAAAAGGACTTCCAGAAAAAGCAATATTAATAGCAGGAACTTTAGTAGTCACCACATCATTGTTATTCAAATAAATAGAATCTTGCAATACAGAAATTCTATCCTGCAACGTGGAATTCTTCCTCATTCTTTCCATTAAACCCATACACAATCTCCTTTATAAAAAATCATCTAAAACATTCCTACGTTCTACTGACCACCCTATAGCATCCGTTATAGTTTTAATTGGATCTAAAAACGTTTTAATAAACTGAAGTTCATAATTGATATACGTATCTAATTTAAATTCTGGTGGCAACACATCCAACATGGATATGGTGTTATTATGAATAGGATTTGGTTCAGATAAATAACAAAATTTTATCTTATCCCCAGATTTTATTTCTTGATATTTACCAACCAAACCAAGTTCTTTCAATAAATGATTATAAAATAAAGCACCCTTTACATGTATAGGAGTACCCTTTATATAAACATCTCTAGAATTATAATACTTATTAATAGCATTAATACCGCGTGGAAATGATATATCCACTATATTCATTTTTTTAAATTGTTCTTTGAATTCGTCAATAAACTCTATTAACTCATCATTGGTGTTAGAAAGAATTATTTTTAAAGATTCTTTGATTTTATCTCTGCAACATTCAGGTGTAGAACTTCTAACAGCCTCTATACCCATCATCTTTAATTTCGGAGTTGTATATCTAACCCCCTCATCATCATATACATTTAATATATATCTCTTCTTTGCAGTCCATATACCAGCATCGGCAATAACTTCACGGGACATAACCATCTTATTTTCATACCCATACATATAATTATACAAGTCTTTATATGCAGATTCTAACATTGGTTCAAACTTATCACCACATATCTTATCTAAAACATCAACCACTTTATTTTTATTAGATGTATCCAATCCCAATTTAGTCACTAGCGGTTTAAAGTCAACATATAAAGAATCAGTATCAATTGCAATCACATAATCCTCAGAACCAATACCCATTATCTTATTAAGATATTCATTCATATATTTCTCCGCCCACTTAATAGATAACTGACCAGACAAAGTAACACCCTCTGCAACTCGTAAATCATAATATCTAAAATAAGGATTACCTAACGCACCATATAATGAATTCATCATAATCTTAATAGCTAATTGCTGATTATGTAATGAAGAAATCTGATTATCCAACTTACCATGTTGAACACCCTCACGTTGTTTTTTGAGTTTAATCATATTCTTCTTAATAACACTTCGTTCAGAATATAATTTATCAATTACAGATGGTATTACCCCAAGAACATCTGTCTTATAATGAGTGCCATTTGCCGCCATAGTAGATTCAGTAGAACCATACTGCCTATCAAAATCCATCATACTTAAACAACTATCTACATCAACACCACTAGTAACTAACGGCAATATAGTTTCGGGTGACATATTATATTGTTGTAATAACATAGGATATAAACTATTCAAATCAAAAGATACAATCCACTCATGTTTACCAATAAATGGGGTTTTAACATACCCACCAGCAAACGTACTCTTTATATTTTCTTTCTTTGGTGGAGGTACCATTTTTTGTGATGATAAAAGCCGATAAATTAATGAATCCCATATTACAGTAGTACCAAACGCAGTTTCATAATTAACACCACCCTTATATGCAATATTAAAACACAGATCCATCAATTGTAATTTAACATCCAACCTATCTACAATTTCAACATCTTTTATATTATAATCAATATATAATTGAAAATTGTTCGTGTATAAATCATGAAGATCAGTATATTCATGATATTGTAATTTACGATCACCAAGTTCGACATAAGCAACATGATCAAGTCTATATGACTCTAAATTTTTATATGTGAATTTACGATATAAATCTATATAATCAATCTGTTGAATACCGTATATAACATAATATGGATGTTCCTTACCCATCTTTAATGTGGTTCTTTGACTAACCATATTCCATGGTGATATCTTTTTCATAAAAGAGTCACTAAATAATCTAATACTACGATTAACTATATATGGTATGTCAAAAAACTTAATATTCCATCCAGTAATAACATCAGGAACATGTCCATCACTTGATAAAAATTTTATAAACTTACTTAATAAATCACCCTCATCATCACATTTAATATATTCTATATCTAAATGATCATGGATTGAATCCTTCACCGAATATTCACCAAACCCAAACACATAGTATATATTTGAATTATCTTTAACTGTTATAGCTGTTATTGGGAATTTTGCTTGAGTCGGATCAGGAAACCCATCATCAGAATCAACTTCAATATCAATATTAGTTACATTAATTAAATCAGTATCAAATTCAATAACACCATCATGTTTATCATTAATATATTGTGATATATAATTACTCATACCATAAACATTAAAACTATCCACGTTCTCATATTTCTTCATAAACTCATGAGAATCTTTCATATTATCAAAAGATAGTTCTGATACAGATTCACCACTAATGGTTTTCCATGGACTATCAGAATTATTATTATTTGTAACATATAACGTGGGTTTATAATATTCTTTATATTTAACCACATTACCACCATCATCGTATCCGCAATATAATATATTATTGCCCACTTTCTCAACAGATGTATAAAAACTCATAATATACCTTATTTAAATTTAATTATATTTTAACATACGCATTAGACCCGCCTTTAGGTTTAATTATATCTTTCTCACTAGGAACAATAATACCAACACCAAATATCTTATTATACTCATTCAATAAATCAACAACAGGATCAACAATAAACGCAACAAATGTCGCATCTACAACAATACTATCTTTTGCATTAGTATAAGGCATATATGGTGACAATCCAATCCTAGCAGTAGCTGTAGTTGGATCTGAATATGATGCAGCCAATTGACATATGTTTTTTAATTCATATGTACCTTCAGACTCTACAATTTCACCCATCAATTCCTCACCAGATATAAACCGTATAACTTTAATATTACTCACTATTTGTTTCTTCGTCTTTTTGTGCGAAATGTACTAACAAACTTTTTAATTTATTTTCAGCATCACTCAATTTCGACAACCATGAGTCCAACTCATCAGTGATGGATGGTTCGCCGAAAGTTTTATCTGATGCAACTGGATTATCAAACAAATTTTTAATATGTGCTATAGCATCATCTCTCTCATACTCATACTTACGTATCATAGTTCTCATAAACAAATTATTTACATAGTTATTACTCATTACACTCTCCCATTAATTAAATCAATTTTCCCAATCATAAGACTCACCTTCTTTAAGTCCATATTTTCTTGCCATCCTTCTGGCATGTTCACCAACATAATCACCCTCACCATATGTAGAAACAATCCACTCTCTTTCTTCAAGAATCTCTTGTCTCCTTGTCTCACAAATACGTATCACTTCCCTAAGAATACTTCTTACTCGTATAGAAGCGGAATAATTACTTTTTAAAAATTTGTCATTCTCCAACTTGTATTCTTTAAGTAGAGAATCCAACTCATCTTCAACCTTCATATTACTTTCGTTTACCTATATTATACTTTGGTATCAATTCCCATTCCTCTTTCTCTTTATATGGTATCACCTTTATTTGAGATATAGGTGCGTCAGGAAAAACATCAGATCTAACGACTTCTACTAACCCCCACTCTTCTAATAACGAAACTATCTTATTTCGTCTACTTCTATCATTATCAGTAAAGTCTGAAGGTTTGCCATCTAATAAAAATAACTCCTTAAAATGAACTATATAATACTTATCTTTTTTATGCAGAATATGACATGACTGAAATAATTTCTTTTCTCGTTTTGACGAAACCCCAATCCGTGTCAATGTTTCTATTACTCTTAAAAAATCATCATCCTCTATCAAACTAACTTCAACTAAACTATCTACTACACTCATCATGTCCCTTTACTCCCAATTCAATCACCCTTATACATAATATCCTTAATATAATTAATTTGAGATTCAGTTAAAATTCCAATAATATCCTCAGTTTTCTTATCACTATAACTATAATACTCTTTAACTAACTCAAAATCCTTGTGTTGTGTTTTTTTTGGCCAAGATGTAAATCGTTTCTTTGACCGTATTATATTTAGTAAATAGTCATATTGCATTTTATTATCTAAATGCGGTAGTTTATTCATTTCATTAGCATATAATATAGTATCCTTATACATAGAAAATATTTTATTTACCATATAAGGACTATAATTACTTTCCCATAACTCATCATCAGTGTCTAATAAATTAGTTTTAGTATACGATATAGAATTTGCATAACCTTTAAATAAATCATACTTTTTATGTTCGTTTGACATAAATCACTTCCAATCACAATTACACATCAATTCCGTCAAACAAGCAACTAAATTAATCTCTTGATTAACCACAAATGAAGATTTATACTGGTAGTCTCCCAATATAATTACCGCATCTGGGATTGACTGACTCTCAATATAATTATATAATCCATCATATATCATTTTAAAAACTTGATTGCAGTCAACAGAAGAATTAACAACAACCCATTTCCTCATTTCAGTAAATTTCTTATTTTTTAATGAAACACAAAGATCACTAATATCACACGTTTCTGATATAATATCAACATCAATCTTTCCATCATTAGAATATGACTGCAATTCATTTAACGTCCGTCTCCAATCAGGGAAATGTTTCATAAGTACATCCCTTACTGCGGCAGAATCATATTCAACACCCTCTTTTGTCAAGATTTCACATACTCTATTGTAAAATCTTTTTGCAATTTTAGGTTTTTCCTTATTAGTGATTTTAAATTCAACAACAGTACATCTACTATGCAATGGATCTATTATCTTGTTTTTAAAATTACATGTGAAAATAAACCGACAGTTATCTGAAAATTCCTCAATAAATCCACGCAACGCTGGTTGTGCTGCCCATGATAAATAATCAGCCTCGTCAATAATGATTACTTTAAACCTACCATCCAACGACACAGAAGATGCATACTGACGTAATGTGGTTCTTATACCATCAATACCATTGTCTTCCGTTCCATTTATAAAAAGATAATCATAATCCAACTCTTCACATAGTGCCTTAGCTACTGTAGTTTTTCCTACACCAGGACCACCAGATAATAATAAATTAGGCATAACTTTAGAAGAAATTATATCAGTAAATATCTTCTTAATATCTGGTGATAATACACAATTTTCTATTGTCTTAGGTCTATATTTCTCAACCCACAAAAAATTATCGTTCATAATATACTCCAACCATATTAAACTTTATTATAATATGAATCACTCTCTATAGCTACCCAATATTGTAATAATTCATTCTCATTTTTAAAAGTAGACAACCCACTCCCCTTTTCACTTATACTTGATACACTAATTTTATAAGTACCGTCATATAATTTAAAATTATCAGATTTGAAATATATTTTAAAATCATCAGTAGATTCCCCAACTGGCTCTCTAGACACATCACTCATGCTATTCTTTTTATCTAATGCAACAAAATAAATAATACCACCATCAGTCATTAATGCATAATCTGGTAAAGAATTGATGGTTGATACTTTTTTAATACGACTCAAACTAGCTTCAGTTAAATTTACTGAAAAAAGGACTTCTGGGAATTCCTTACTCTCATCTGTATTAAATTCAGAACCTTCTAATTTAAATGTTTTTTTAGGATGAACTATAACCTTCTCATCTGTGGTTCTAAACTCATATCGTCTATCTTCAGAAAACATCATAATGTGATCATCATGAAATTCCAATTCTGGGTACATCTGTAAATTAGATAGAAATCTTGGTAAATCATATATTCCTATCTTATTTGGGAAGTTTTCTTCTACATCAGAAGATACTATTATATTCCTCATAATAGACATAGAAGTGATTCTATGTCCTTTATTCAACAAAATTGATGGGTTAATTGTTGAGAAATTTCTCAATATTTGTTGCGTTTTTTCACTAATTTTCATAATTAATCTCCTTTAATTTCTCAAGCATCATCATCTGTCTATCTTTCATCTTTATCATCTTTTTCATAATCATCCTTTCAATATTGTAATTCTTCTTAATTCCTTTCGTCCGTCTTACCTTCTTTAATTGCTTTCGTTTCATCATATTTGTCATAGACATTAGTTTAATCCCTCAATTATCACCTAATCAATACAAGTATAACACATAATTACCTATTTGTCAACATCTTTCTTAATAAAACTAAAGTTTCTCTTTTTTTCAAAAGTTATTGTTTTTGCAAACTTATCATAAAGAATATCACCTTTATGAGAAATAATAAAGACATTTCTATCAACAAAACTACTTATTAACTTCAAAAAATCATCAGTACCATTTGTATCTAAGCTTGAATCAAAAACCTCATCTAATATTAACAAATTAGTATTAACACTATTCTTCATCCTTGCAATATCTCTCCATGTGAACAAAAGAGCTAAATCTATACGCATCCTCTCACCCTCAGAAAACGAACTATATGTGAATTTATTACGATTCATAGACTCAATAGTTTCAGAAAACTTAGCATCTAACTTAAAATTTACATAAAAATTCATCTTATGTAAATACACATTAATAAGATGATTAATTTTAGGTAAATAATATTTTATAATTGATATTTTAACACCATCATCATTCAATATTTTAGAAACTAAAGAATAGTGATGTTTATCATTACTTAACTCTTTTTTTCGTTCTACAAAATCATCATACTCATATTCATAGGATTCAAGTTCATCTATCAAATCAGAAGTTGAAACTACATCGGATAATATACTTTTATTATCATTATTTAAATCCTCAATAGAACTTAATAATGAATTGTTAGTCATTCTATATTCTAAACTGGTGTTTTCTAACTCGGAACACTCCAATCGTATATCATTAAGATTAGTAATCCTCTCTTCTACCCGGGATATCTCATCTGATACCTCAATTGACGATGCAGTTATATTATCAATTTTATTAATATTCTCTGATATTATAACTTTTTTATATTCATCACTTATATCTTGTTTACAAGATGGACACTCACTCTTATCAGAAAACCATTCTATTACCTTAGTAAACATATCTCTTGATGCATCCATCTTATATTTTACTTTATTAATACCCTTTAACCTTTTCCTAAATTTATCTATTTTAAAATCAAAGGAATCCCTTAAATCCAATATATTCTTATCCAATCTATCAATTTCAAGTGAATTGTTTTTTAATAATTGTTGTTTTTGAGAAATCTTCTCCTTATTATTATTAATAATGTCAGTAGTATTTTTCTGTTTATCAGATATAAATTTCTTATGTAATGATACTTTATGTTCTAATATGTCAAGTTTACTAGACACTTCCATCAAGTCATTCTTACACAATGACTCCTTATTTTTTATAATATCATTCATATAAGAAAATATCTTAATGTCTAATATATCTTCTATTATATCTCGTCTATCAGAAGTATTTAATTGCATAAATGGTATAAACGTAGCCGAACCCAACAATACCGTCTGTGTAAATGACTTATAATTTAGTTTTAATATACTATCTTCTAAATATTTTTGTGAATCTTTAACTCTCGAATCCTGATCTAATAACCTATCATTAACATATATGTTGAATATACTAGGTTTAATTGAACGGATTACTTTATATTCATTATCACCAATACTAAATTCTATTTCAACTACACAATCTTTACCATTAATAGAATTAACTATCTGTGGTTTATTAATCTTCCTAAATGATTTCCCAAACAACACGAATGTCAACGCATCTAATATAGTAGATTTCCCAGCACCATTCTCACCAACAATCAATGTACTGCCACATTCATTTAAAATTATTTCAGTAAATTTATCACCAGTAGCTAAAAAATTCTTCCAACGAATTCTCTCAAATATAATCATATTTCCCTTAACACATCCATATACACATCATTAATAATATTCTTCAATTTATCCTTATCTACATCAACAGTAGTTCCATCTATATATGTATATACCAATGACATAGTATCATCATCAATAGACACTTTATCATCAATACCGACACCATCTATCATAGTTTCATCAATAATATTAATATCAATCACATCATTCTTATACAACGTGTCAACAAATAAATCAAATTTATATACATCAGTCTTTTTATTAACAATTATCTTAATAAACTTACCATTATAATAAGAAAAATCAAAATCATCTACAGTATCTTCATCATAAAATATCTTCTCAAATATAGTATATGTATTCTTAATAAATTCCAATTCCAATGTATCAGTATCAAATATATGAAATCCACGGTCATCTTTATAATCAGACCAAGTTAATTCATATGGATTGCCCAAATATGTTATATTATCCTCGGTTGACTTATGATGAAAATGACCAGAATATACTTTCTCAAATCTACTAAATATTGATTTTTTAATACCTTCCAAACAACGAATACCACTGTTCATTAAAAACCCAGATATTTCTAAATGACCGAATACTACGGTAGAATTAGTATCATTTAAATGCGATATAGACTCATCATAATTGTCATCATTAATCCACGGACATAAACAAATATCCAAACCATCAAAATTAACAGTATCAATGGACGAATATATCTTTGGTGATAACGGATTATCCACATCAATCAAAGACTCCATAGCATTCACTTTATTAGAATTCTTAAAATATGTATCATGATTACCTATAATAATATGGGTATCTATTTCCATATCCATCAATCTCTTAAGAAAGTTGTTTTTAAAATTATGTAATATATTAAAATTTATAAATTTTCTACGATCAACCACATCACCTAAATGAATTATTGTCTTAATATCACGTGACTCCAATTCTTTAAAAAATATATTATCATAAAATTTCATCATATAATCATAAAATATTAACGAATCATTTCTTGCACCCCAGTGTGTATCAGTTATCAATGCGATTTTCATCAACTATTTCCTCTTGTATAGAATTACTCACTTTATTTTTAACTCTCAATGCTCTTTTTTCATCCTGTAATCGCTCAAAATCATCTAAAAATATATCAATATTTTCTCTATTTTCCATCACAAATCCTAAATAAGAATCTTTAATACTATTAATATCAGCATCACGCATATCATCATTATCAAATACATTTGAATTATATATAGACTTATATTTCACATATAACTGTTTCTTTTCTTTCTGAATCCTACGGATAAAAGCAAAATATATTATTTGAGTGAAATATGAAAATGGATTCTTTGATTTGGATGGATCAAAATTATTAATATATAATAAACAATTTTCAACCCCGTCACTTACCATCTCATCTCTGTATGTATAATTTATAAAATTAGGCCTATAAGATAACCTATCAGAAATCTTCATAATAGATTCACAAATATAATCACTAACTATTGGTTTATCAATTATTTCACCATTCTTATAAGATGTTACATGTTTATTATATTCCACCATCTCATCATAAAGTCGTATATTATCTACATAATGTTCACCTTTCTTTTTCATAAATACTCCTTTATTTACAGTTACAGATACTATTGTAACACAAAAGACTCATCATTGTCAAGTTTAGGAATCGACTTGACAATTACTACTTTTTGTGTTATCATATATCTGTGGTGGGTTGATATTACTTAATTAAGTAATCTTTTATCTTTTTGATGTGGAGTTGAATGATGTAACTCAGTATATAGTTGTGCTAAATATTCTGAATAATGAGTTAATACGTCGGTTGTTGGTTTATTTATTGTAAGAATTTTATCATATGATATATATGTGATTTTATCATTAGTGAAAATATTAAATTCACTTAAAAAGAGATCTTCTCCATCAAATGATAATTTAACAATATCTTCTAAAGATACCCCCATTTTATCATCATCTATAGATAATTTTCCTATAATAAATTCTGATGTCATTAATTGTATAATATGATATGACATTATTTTATATCAATATTATTAATCTTAAATTTAAATTGTTCTTCATTATATATATCTAACCTTTTATAAAAGTGTCTGCATACAAAATTAACATATTTTTTATATCGTAGATCATCTACAATATCATAAAGTACTGCTATTTTATTATTATTACTTTTACGTAAAGCTCTGCCTATTGATTGTAAACTTCGTATACGACTTTTTGTAGGTGATGCAAAAATAATATTATCTAAGTTCTTTATATTTATACCAGTAGAATATGTTCCATATGAAGCTATAATAACAATATTATTTATTAATTCTGCTCTATGTCTTATTTCTTCTCTTTCATCAGCTGATATTCTACCTGATATAAAATATATTTCTTTATCTTTTATTTTATCACTTAATAATTCATATAAGGGGATTCCATGAGCCTCTACAAAATTATACAATATTAAAGTATTACCAATTAAAGATTTAGTTAAATTACTTATTATATTATTTCTTCTTTTATTAGATATAATCCATTGTATTTCTTCATGATATTTTAATTTTCTTACTTCTTTACATAGAGATTCTTTATATTTTAATACAACACATTGTATTTTAAAATCAGATAATACTTTATTATCTATTAATTTTTTAGTAGTAGTTATTCTTTTCACATCTCCAAATAATCCAGTTAATACTAATTTATGAGTATGTGTCCCATCTAATGTCCCTGTCATCCCAAATCTATATTTACAATTAACTAAATTATTCATTATTTTAGATAACGAATTGGCTTTAAATAAATGACATTCATCGCCTATAACCATTCCAAATTTATCATAATAAGATATATTCATCTTATATATAGATTGCCATGTAGAAATAATTACTCTTTTATCGGATTCTTTTGATTGTCCTTGATATATGGTATGACACATTTCATCAACATTAAAACCATAATCTTTAAAATCACTAAACATTTGAGATACTAAAGATGTTGTTGGTACTATTATTAATATACTTTTATTATCTAATTCAGGATGCATTAAATAAAATCGCACTAACGAATATATTATTAAGGATTTGCCAGATGCAGTTGGTGATACTAATACTAATCGTTCATTATTAACTGCATGATGAATTGATTCAATTTGATAATCTCTATATGTGAGAGGTACCCCACCAGACATTGGTTTAATGTATGTTAGAAAATCATTTAAATCTTTTTCTTTGAATTCTAATTTATTAAAATTACCACATGATTCATCATAATTTATTTCATAATTATTAATTTTACAAAACTCGATAATACTATTTTTAAGTCCAGTATATATCTTCCTATTTACTGGATTAAATAATCGAATATTACCATCCCATACTTTACTTTTATAAGTTGGCATAAATTCAGCACCAGGAACTTTAAATGTAAAATAATCAACAAGTTCCTTTAATATGAACATTTCGGTTGAATCTATTTGTAAATAAGATTCATCAAGCTTATATAACGTTATAGAATTATTAATATCCAATACCTGATTCAAACTTTTTCCAATCTATATAATTTTTGATTGCCCATGATTTTGCGTTGATTTGATCTAAGGTTTTATCGATAAATTCTAAAGTTTGGTTGAGTTTCTCAAATTTGAGTTTAAGAGGGACTAAGATTTCGTCACTATCTACAAAAGGTGCCAATTCGGTTTTACTTTTGATTAAAAACCCATGGTGTTCCCAACCCAATTTATTTAACTCTTTGTCTGATAATTTCCCATAATAATATAAAGTACGCAATCCACACATTCTTCTATATTCTATACTTTCAAATATTAATATATCTTTGTATTTTTGTTGATATTCTAACCATTTTCCTATCATTAATTGTGTTGATACAATCGTATTATCAACATCAAGTTCATTAATTTCTAAATCCTTTTTAGCTTCTTGTACCAATTCATTTAAAGATGTCATATATCTTGAACTGTTAAATATGTAAATTGAAAATCTACTATACCTGCCGGATGATTAGTAACTGTATCAGTAGTTGTTAAAGGAATTTCTATTAAACTAACAGGAAACAAATCATAAAAAGACAGCATTTTTATTTGTATATTATTGTTATTATATAATATTAGTTTTCCTGTTGTTGTTGGAGTATCATATCCATCAAGTGATTTCTTTCTCTCCATAAATTCTACATATTGTTCATGTCGTTCAGGGAATCCTAAAGCTGACATCCATTCGTACACTTGAAACCAATTACTTAAATCTTCATTAATTAAAAAAGTAACAGTTAATGTGCCATATGTCAATTTATCACCAGGATGTTTTACTTGCACTAATGGAGTTTCAACTGATACTTCACCAATTGATATTGATGGTATATTGACCATTTGTACAAATCCACTTAATAACGGACATACTGGAACATTTAATTGAAAGGATTGATTATTAAAATAATTTAAATTTGAAGTACCTACTAATTGCATAACTGCCACCATAATTAACTGTATATTATATTTATAACATAAATTTAAATCAAAAAAAAAGGTTACCGAAGTAACCTTTTAATGTTTTTTTCTTAATGATTATTATTATTATAATTTCATTAAGATTGTTTAAAACTTAAGATAATGTCATTAAGTTATCAACTCTAAATAAACGATAATACACGTTTTGACGAGCATCTAAACCACTATGAGTTGTACTTTCTCTACCAGTTGCAAATGGGTTAGAAGCCAAACCATAACGAGTTTTAAAACCAATTTTAGGTTGGAAAGTTTCATGACCAATTGCACGAACCATTTGTAGTGGAACGTAAGGGCAATAGAAAATACCAGCATCATATGGTGAAGTACCTTTATAACCTAAACATACCATTTCATAGGCACCAGCAGCATCAAAATATGGATCAATGTATACACGGAGTTTACCATTTAATACACCAACAAAAGTAGAACCAGTATCATCTGGATCTAATTGTTTATTACCCATTAATGCAGGGTTAAAGTCTAAAACACCAGCCAATGATAATGCAGATGCAACATCTGATGAACAAATCATCATGTTAGCTTTACCACGACGAGTTAAACGAGCAATCATATTTGATTCTCTTTCAATTTGAAATAACAAACCTTTAAATTTCTCAACAGACCAACGACCATCAGCATCACTACTTAGATCAAAAATACCTTTAGTAGTTGTACCACTTGTAGCACCCAATCTAGCAACACTATATACAGTACGAATAACTTCTCTGTTTATCTCTGCAACAATTTCTGTTGATAAGATGTTAGATAACTCAGCCTCTGCGTCTAAACCATGAACAGCTTTTAAATCTTGTGCCAATTCAGTAGTATACTCGGCTTTCAATGCACGACTTTCTGCGGTAACAGTAACACGTTCAATTGAGAATGCCATCTCGTTGAAATCACCACCAGTACCCATCTTATTTGAAGATGCACCAGCAAACTGACCTTCTGAATTACGTTCACCAAGTGTTTCAAGATCCGATACAACTCCACCTTTACCAGTTGTATGTGAGTGTACTACATCATCTAAGATGACTTGATCTACTACGTAACCCGAACCTTCATAAGCACCACCACTTGCAATATCAGCAGCAACTATAGTATACTTCACATTACCAGCGAAAGGATCAGTAGAAGCATGTGCAACTGCAGCTTCATTTCTACCAGAAAATGAGCTATCTACTTCGTCAAAGAAAGTTTCAGGTCTTGTACTATCAGTACGATTAACATAACGTGAACGCATTGCAAAGATTAATCCAGTTGGACCAGACATTGGTTGAACACCTAAGACATCATATGCCATTAAATTAGGCATAGTACGTCTAACTAGTGCGATAAGTACTGGATCCATACCTTTGAACTCACCTTCACCAGGAACTGTTGGACTCATACCACCGCCAACTACGTTAGTACCTTCCGACATTAATAATTGTTCTTCTTTAACAGCTTTTTCTTGGTTTTCCAATAAAATCGCACATACAGCTTTTTTGTATGGGTCAGAAATTGGTGAAATGTTTTCATGATCTAAAACAGGTTTCCATTTGTTTTGTAATTCTTCAGATAAATGCATTTTAGTGTACATCCTATTCTCCTTTTTATTTTTTATTTTATTAAATTATTGTAATACTTTATATATTTATAATTATTACTATTTACATCTTGACAATGTGCTTGTATAATGCGTCATCACGCTATTTTCTTGTGATTCATTAAGTTCTTTCACAATAGGAGAATCTTCAATAGCAGTGTCTAATGCAGTTTCTTCCAATATATTACTTTCAGTAAGAGTATCTTCTTTAGAAAAATAACTTTCAATAATAATATTTATTTTATCATTGAATTTTTCTACTGATGAAAATTCTAAATTCTCACTTAATTTCTTAACCTTTTCAGTTTGAGTTAATGTCAACCCTTCAGTTAATTTATTTATAATAGCATCACGTTGAGATACCATTATTTGTTCTGTTAATTTAATATTTTTCTCAATTTGAATATTTAATTCAGATTCTAAACGTTTTTCATTTTCTTTAGATTCTTCATATATATCTAATTTTTCTGTAGGAATATCAATGTAGTTTGTTTCAAACACATCTTTAAGTCCTGATATAAAATTTTCTAGAATAGATGATTTAATTCCACTTTCTATTGCTATTTTATTTTCAGTAACCCATTCTTCTACTGCATATGTTAAATACTTATTCATATCTTCTATTAATTCGATATGCATATTTTCAGTAACAGTTGATAATTCAGAATCATATTTTTCTTTATATTTTGATTCAATAAGTTCAATATGTTCATTAATTTTTGTTAAAACAGCAGTTTCATATATACCTTTTACCTTCTCTTTGTATTCATCAGAAAAGTCATGTCCAGATAAAAGAGCATCAGTATCTTCAGAAGTGTCTATATCTTCAGCTGTCAGTTTAACAGAAATATCTTCTACTACTTCTTCTGTATCTTCTACTACTTCTTCTGTATCTTCCACTACTTCTTCTTCTGTATCTTCTACAGTATTACTTGCTGTTGGACTCATACCACCACCAACTACATTTGCATTTTCAGATACTTCATCAGTATCTTCAATATTACACTCTTTAGGTGTAATTAATTCATCTTCTGACTCATCGATGACAGGTTCGTCATCAACAACTTCTTCTCGCAAATCTTTAAAAATAGTATCCCAATCAATATTATCCCAATGAATATTTTTATATTCTTCGAATTGTGTCTTCATTTTGGTCATACTAGTTTCTAAATCTTTAGACGATTTAGATTTTAAAGCAACCTTTAATAATTTAGTGTTATTAAGAATAT
>Ga0209775_1000298_pt1 | contig 29941 bp, 29 predicted proteins | sample SaaInlV_135m_DNA_FD_184661 | JGI IMG/M metagenome (GOLD analysis project Ga0209775, IMG submission 184661) | Marine microbial communities from expanding oxygen minimum zones in the Saanich Inlet - SI072_LV_135m_DNA (SPAdes) (version 2) | ecosystem: Environmental > Aquatic > Marine > Intertidal... | reverse complement strand
CCCCCCCTTTAAAGACAACAAAACCCAAGACAGTAAAATCACCGGTGACTGTTGATGCAATACCGGCCAGTGTAGTTCCAGTACCGCAAGGAAGACAAAAGTAATCACAAGGCTCACTGATTTCACCAACCAATTCAGCAACCCCCTTCAATGCCAAGGGGTTAGCGCCTCCTTCACTGAGCCAGTAACCCATCCCATACTTTTCCGGCAAACCATCGTAATCTTTAATCTTACGCAATTCCCGGTATTCACTGCGGGAAATAAAATGCAGCTCCATCCCCCAGTCAGCAAGGTCCTTGAGTGTCCTATTAAATTCAAGCGGGGGATCACCACGAATCCAAGCGACTGTCGGTAACCCCAACTGCTTTCCCACAAAAGCTAAGGCATGTAAATGATTAGAATACTGACCACCCATGCTTATTAAACAGCGCGGCTGTAGCAATAAGGCATGTTCTACAATATATTTTAATTTACGCCATTTATTCCCTGAAATAATCGGGTGTAACCGGTCATCACGCTTCATCCACAAATGAACACCGGCGGCCTTTAAAAAAGGATCATTAACCTTTTCTAACGTTGATTTTTCTAACTGATTTTCTACTACTAATAGTCGACTATCCAGCACTGCTGGTTCCTGCATCGACTATTTTCGCAGTCCTAATGGCCCAAGTGACATCCAAAGCCTGGCGATTTTCCACCACATCGTGTACCCGAAATAATTTAACACCGGCCATAACCCCCAATGCCGTCGTTACCGCTGTCGCCACAGCCAATTCACTGGGCTCTGTAACCTGACACACCGAACCCATAAAACGCTTACGACTCGCGCCTAATAACACCGGATATCCTAAATCAACTAAGGACTCTAAATGAGCCATCAACAACAGATTATCTTGCTTACGTTTGCCAAAGCCGATGCCCGGATCAAGAATAATATTATTAACAGCAATGCCCGCTTGCTGGGCTAATTCAGCTCTTTGCAGTAAAAAAGCAAGTACGTCCTCAATAACATGACTATAACTGGGATTCTCCTGCATATTTTTAGGTTGCCCCTGCATATGCATTAAGATAATGGGTGTTTGATACGTTACTGCACAGGTAAACATTGCCGCATCATCACGACCTGCTGAAACGTCATTAATAACTGTTGCTCCCGCCTCAATGGCCGCTTGAGCGACTATTGATTGCGTAGTATCAATACTCACGGGGATTGTGGCAGAAAGGTTATCTCTAATCGATTTTATAACCGGAACCACGCGCTCAATTTGTACGTCAGGTTCAACCGACTCTGAACCGGGCCGGGTAGATTCACCGCCAATATCAATCCAATCCACGCCCTCTTTAACCATTTGTTCTGCATGCTGCAAAGCCAGATCTGTCGAGCGGTAACGCCCCCCATCAGAAAAACTATCGGGGGTAACATTTAAAATACCCATTAGAAGTGGCTTTTCAAACGCTGTTAAATTCAAAATTATTGCTCCCTTATCACTGCTGAATAGTCTGATTTTGCTATAATCAATGTTCTTGTCAATATGTAACTGTTTAAATAGTCCCAAAAACAACACTTATTTCTTCTAACGCCCCCATCACTCATCGTTACGAAATACGCCATGCCTGAACATTTGTTATTTTTGACTGGTAGACTGGCCGAAAAACAACTGCATAAAATTTTGACTCAAATGCAGCCGGAATTCACCTACACCGTTCACTCATTGGGTGTAAAAGTTGCTGCGCTTATCACCGCTGAGATGATTAGCCGGCGTTTAACCGACACCTTTAATGCCGACCGCATCATTATACCCGGACGATGTCGAGGCAATATTAATATGCTCGCTGAAAAATTCAACATTCCTTTTGAGCGAGGTCCTGAAGAACTCAAAGATTTACCCCTCTATTTTGGAAAGTCTTCGATCAAACACGATTTAAGTCACTACTCCTTACAAATTTTTGCAGAAATTGTTGATGCCCCTAACAATTCTGTAGCGTCAACATTGGCACGTGCAGCCTATTACAGCCAACAAGGTGCCGATGTTATTGATATTGGTTGCTTGCCCGACACACCTTTCCCACATTTAGAAACTGTTATCAAGGCACTCAAAGCAGAAGGTTATCAAGTCAGTATTGATTCCTTAGAACCTGATGATTTATTACGAGGTGGTCAGGCCGGTGCTGACTATATGCTTAGCTTACATGAAAATACCCTGTGGATCGCTGATGAAGTCAATAGCACACCGATTTTAATTCCTGAACAACACGGTCATCTAGATGGCCTTTTTCAGAGCATTAACACCCTGCAAGAAAAAAATAAAAATTTTATCGTTGACCCAATCCTTGACCCTATCCATTTTGGTTTTGCTGATTCACTGGTGAGATACCATCAAGTCAGACAACGCTACCCTAACGTTAACATGATGCTAGGGGTGGGTAATTTAACAGAACTCACCCATGCTGATACCCTCGGCATTAACACGCTACTATTAGGTCTGTGCTCCGAACTTAACATTGACGCTATTTTGACTACTGAAGTTAGCACCCATGCGCATCGGGCTGTAAAAGAGGCTGATTACGCCCGTCGAATCATGTACGCTGCCAAACAATCAGAAACCTTACCCAAACATATAGACGGTCATTTAATGGCACTGCATGAAACCGCACCGTTTCCCTACACCTTATCTGAAATAAAAGAACTGGCCAATCAAATAACAGATCCCAGCTACCGTATTCAAATCAGTCAAGAAGGCCTTCATATTTTCAATCGGGACGGCTTCAATTCCGCGACGGACCCCTTTGACCTTTACCCTAAGCTCGATCTAGGTAATGACAGCGGTCATGCTTTTTATTTAGGCGTTGAATTAGCAAGGGCTGAAATTGCTTGGCACTTGGGAAAACGTTTTAACCAAGATCAGCCACTTACCTGGGGGTGTGCGACTGAGGCCAACACTATAACCATTGATTTACACAACTTCAAACCCGCCGGAACCACCTTAGCAAAACCAAAAAAATCATGATTCAAGAAAGCATTGTTGTTACACAAGACGCACAAAAATCCGTTCATATCGCCCCGATGGGTATTCATGTGGTTCCTGAAGGGTTACTCATCTTGCCGTTTAAACCCTCAACAACCCTCAGTAATTTGATAGCAACTGGCTCTGCAACCATTAATTATACTGACGATGTCAGAGTATTTGCCGGCTGCTTAACCGGTAGACGCGACTGGCCTGTCAGTCCTTGCTCCCATATTCAGGGCCATTATCTTGAGAATGCATTAGCGCATGACGAAGTCGAATTAATCCGCATTGAAGAAGATACACTTCGGCCTAAATTATTGTGTAAGATAATCCATCGGGGTAATCACGCACCCTTTTTAGGCTTTAATCGCGCGCAATATGCTGTGCTCGAGGCTGCTATATTGGTTAGCCGATTAACCATGCTATCAAAAGAAAAAATTGATGCCGAATTAAAGTACCTGACTATTGGTTACCAAAAAGCCGCCGGTGAACGTGAACAACAAGCCTGGGAATGGTTAATGACAGAAATTACCGTTTTCCGACAAAAAACCACAGAGGAAATTAAAAAATGACTGGAATGCTGGCCAGCGTTAATACAATAGATGAGGCACTTTGGGTATTAAATGCCGGCGTGGATATTATTGATCTTAAAGAACCTGCAAACGGCGCCTTAGGTGCCTTAGAGCCAGAAACCATTACCACAATTGTCAAACGCATTAATGGCAAGCGCCCAGTTAGCGCCACCATTGGCGACTTACCGCTCGAACCTGAAACCATTACCGCCACCGTTAATCGTATCGCTAAAACGGGTGTTGACTACATTAAAATAGGCTTTTTCCCTCAGGGCGACCCGCTCTCAACCCTACAGAGCCTAGTCCCCGCCACGCAACAAGGCACAAAACTCGTTGCCGTATTTTTTGCCGACCAACCCATGGAACTTGCTCTTATTCCCGCACTAAAAAAACACGGTTTTTATGGTGCCATGATCGATACGGCTGATAAGGAATCAGGTTCACTTCGTCAGGTTATCAGCGAAGAAATGCTACAGTCTTTTATTAATCAATGCCGGCAACAGCAATTATTCTGTGGCCTTGCCGGTTCTCTATCGCTAGCAGACATCCCATTTTTAACACGATTAAACCCAGATTACTTAGGGTTTAGAGGCGCTCTGTGTCATGCTCACCAACGTACAGAAAAACTCGACCCCTTTGCCTTCAAAGCCGTAAAAGAGCAACTTGCTAAGAACTCATGAATAAAAACACAACAATCACCCAACAAATCCTTATTGCAATGGCGATAGGCCTTATTATTGGTAGCTTAATCAATACCTTTGCTGACACAAATGAATGGATAAAATCATTTATTGTACAAGGCGTTTTTCATATTATCGGCTCAGGGTTTGTCAATGCCCTTAAAATGCTAGTCGTCCCGCTCGTGACTTTTTCACTGATTTGTGGCGTCTGTGGCATGGGAGATATTGCCTTATTGGGACGGGTCGGATTTAAAGCCTTTGGCTTATACCTAATAACCACAGGACTCGCCGTTTCCTTAGCGCTTATTATGGCTATTCTGATCAGCCCTGGACAGGGCTTTCAGAAAAACACAGCATTGCTCTCAGAATTCACACCCAAGCCGTCACCACCACTTACTGACGTATTTATTAATATTATACCCAGCAACCCGATACAGGCTTTTGCCGAAGGCAATATGCTGCAAATTATCTTTTTTGTTATTTTATTTTCGATCGCCATGCTGATGACGGGTGAAATTGGCAAACAATTAGCGCAAGGCGCAGAAAAGCTCAATGAGGTCATGATGCAAGTGGTCATGCTGGTCATGCGGTTTGCACCTTTCGGCGTATTCTGCCTGATGGGTAAAACCTTTGCTGAACAAGGTATAGGTTTAATCATACCCATGATCGGTTATTTTGTTGTGGTTGTGAGTTGCCTGTTGATCCATAGCCTTGGCATCTACAGCCTCTTATTATTGCTGTTTGCGCGGGTTAATCCGCTGACCTTTCTTAAAAAAATGCGCTCAGCACAGATTTTTGCTTTTAGTACGGCCAGCTCAAACGCCACCATTCCTGTTACCTTAAAAACTGTTGAGCAACAACTCGGCGTTAATCGTTCAACTGCGGCTTTTACCGTTCCACTCGGCGCCACAGTTAATATGGATGGCACCGCCATTATGCAAGGTGTTGCCACAGTTTTTATCGCCAACGTCTACGGCATTGACCTTTCGCTCGTGCAATACCTAACCATTATCGCCATGTCAATTCTGGCATCCATTGGTACTGCCGGCGTCCCGGGCGTAGGACTTATCATGCTTGCCATGGTCTTTAACCAAGTTGGCTTACCCGTTGAAGGTATAGGTCTTATTCTAGGTGTCGATCGTCTTTTAGATATGGTTCGTACGGCTGTCAATGTTACTGGCGATGCTACGGTGACCGTTATTGTCGCGCGCGGCGAAGATGAAATTAATTTATCCGTCTTTAATGCTACTGACACTCCAGACTCCGCTCTTCCGAAAGGCAACTAATAGAAAGATTAATCCGTGACTATTGTTGCCGGTAATCGGTACACTATGCCCTTTATTTTATTCACTTAAAACTAACATCACATGCGCACCTCCCAATTTCCATTAAACACCGTTAAAGAAACGCCCTCAGATGCTGAAATAGCGAGCCACAAACTCATGATTCGAGCGGGGCTCATTCGCAAATTAGCCGCCGGACTCTACACATGGCTTCCGCTCGGCATCAGAGTCTTGCGAAAAGTAGAGCAAATCACTCGGGAAGAAATGGAAAAAGCCGGCGCCCTTGAAGTCCTTATGCCCGCCTTACAACCGGCTGAATTATGGCAGGAATCAGGTCGCTGGGAGCATTACGGACCTGAACTTGCACGCCTACAAGACCGACACGGACGCGACTTTTGCTTAGGGCCCACACACGAAGAAATCATAACTGATTTGGCGCGAAACGAAATAAAGAGTTACAAACAACTCCCCATCACTTATTACCAAATTCAAACCAAATTCCGTGATGAAATAAGACCCCGTTTTGGCATTATGCGCTCACGTGAATTTATCATGAAAGATGCCTACTCTTTCCACCTGAGTGATGATTCGTTACAAGAAACCTACGACCGCATGTATCAGGCATACAGTAATATATTCACCCGTCTGGGCCTGAAATTTCGTGCCGTTCTAGCAGACTCTGGTGCCATTGGCGGTAACCTTTCTCATGAATTTCATGTACTAGCTGATTCAGGCGAAGACGCTATTGCCTTTTCAACCAAAAGTGACTTTGCCGCTAACGTCGAGTTGGCCGAAGCCATTACCCCCTCATCAACACGCCCAAACCCAAAATTTTCAGAAATTAGCTTAATTAATACCCCTAACCAACAAACCATTGAAGAAATCAGTACCTTCTTTGAGATCAACCCCAAAGAATGTTTAAAAACACTGATTGTCAAAGGTGACAACGACAATTTGGTTGCTTTACTCTTACGCGGCGACCATGAACTCAATCCTATCAAAGCAGAAAAAATTGCTGGCATTGCCAGCCCGTTCACCTTTGCCACAGCAGAAGAAATCAAACAGGCTACCGGCGCCGAACCTGGCTCTATTGGCCCGCTAAACCTAGATATGCTCACCATTGCTGACCGCAGTGTCACGGTACTGTCAGACTTTGTATGTGGTGCCAATGAAACCGGAAAGCATTTTTGCCATGTCAACTGGGAACGTGATCTGCCCTTACCTAACCGTATTGAAGACCTCAGAACGGTTGTTGAGGGCGACCCCAGCCCTGACGGACAAGGTTCTTTAACACTAGCACGCGGTATTGAAGTCGGCCATATTTTCCAACTGGGCACCAAATACAGTGAAGCCATGAAAGCAAGCGTTAGCAATGAAGCGGGTAAAAATCAAGTCATGACTATGGGCTGTTATGGCATTGGTATTTCTCGGATTGTCGCTGCTGCTGTTGAACAAGCCCACGATGATAAAGGCATACTCTGGTCTGAACAATTAGCGCCCTTCCAAGTGGCTTTATGCCCGATGAATATGCATAAATCAGTGCGCCTTAAAGAAGCAACCGAAAAGCTTTACCACGCGCTACTGGCCGCCGGCATTGATGTTTTGTTTGACGACCGAAAAGTACGCGCGGGTTTTATGTTCTCAGACATGGAACTGATTGGTATCCCACACCGCATTGTGATTGGGGATAAAAGTCTCGATGCCGGTCAGGTTGAATATCGTGCCCGCACTGACTCAGAAAACCGTTTTATCACTTTAGATGAGATTGTCCCATTTCTGCTTTCTGCATGTAACAAACCCAATTAAGTGGATACAACACAAAACACTGGGTAACAACCCACGTGAGAGGGATAAATAATTAGGTTACTATTATCGCTGTTGGCGCCAGCGATAATATTCGTTTCCATCATCACAAAGCCAACTACTCTGGATATTATTGCCGCCTTTACTTTTAGCGACTTGGCAGTGATGTTCAACGATGAATTGATCCCAATTATCGTCAACCTGAGTCCGAAACTGCAATCGTAACAATCCAGCAATGGCGATAAAAAAAATCAATAAAATAAAGCAAAAACCACGATTATTCGCGACATAGGTTAACAACGATTTAAACGAAAAAACCATAACGCTGTTTTAAGACCATCAACACAAGCACCTCTCTTATAGAAACACTTCTTATCTCTACTGACTAAGTAGTCTACGCCTCTTGGTTACTGTTTAAAACCACCTTGCAACAACAGTTGCTCAACCCTTTGCAAATCCTCCAGGGTATCAACACCCGCATCGGGCATTTGCGCAACCGTACCTACCTTAATCGCCTCGCCTTGCCATAGAATACGTAACTGTTCCAAACTTTCTATGGCTTCAAGTGATGATTTATCCCACGCCATATAACGTCTTAAAAAACCAACCGAATACGCATAAAGACCAATATGCCTAAAAGCTGATTCCAGTAACATCCCATTATCGTAATTATTAGGAAAATTTTCTCGGTCCCAAGGAATGGCTGCACGACTAAAATACAGGGCATAGCCTCCTTTATTAAGAACCACCTTGACTGCATTGGGATTAAATAACTCTTCTGCATGGGTTACAGGAGCGGCTAACGTGGCAACACTCGCACGTGTTTGAGATGCCAATTGCTCAGCCACCAAACGAATAAAATCCGGTGGGATCAAAGGCTCATCCCCTTGAAGGTTCACAACAATGGTCTCATCACTCCAGCCATAAGATTCTGCAACCTCAAATAGCCTTTCAGTGCCGCTATTATGGTCTTCTCGGGTCATCATGACCTCAATACCCATTTGCGCCACACTGTCGAAGATTCGCTGGTCATCCGTTGCAACCACGACTTCTTCGGCCTGAGCTTTTAAAGCTTGCTCGCAAACATAACTGATCATTGGTTTGCCTGCAAGAAGTTGCAGCGGCTTTCCTGGCAATCGTGTCGAGCCATACCGCGCCGGAATAACAACATTAAACTTCAGTTCCATAAAAAATCAGGACAACGCCTGATATTCTTCATCTGAAATCTTTCTGGCTGCATCTTCCAGCATCACTGGAATACCATCCTGAATAGGAAACGCTAAACGATCCGCCTTACAAATTAATTCTTGTGCTTCCTTGTTATAACGCAAAGAACTTTTACACAACGGGCAGGCCAATATCTCAAGTAATTTACTGTCCATATTCTTTCCTTAAGAAAAAGGAATAAATTATACGCTATTTAAGACAGAATATTAGTTCGTCTTGTCATCAGTAGACTCCTGTAGACACTACTACTTACTATGAGTCTCCACCAACTCATCCCAGGTTTGTTTTTTTCGGTAAATCGTTGAAGGACTCACATCAAGCAGCGCCGCCGCCTTAGGAATATTGCCGTCACAAAACACAATGGCCGCTTCAATGGCTTTCTTTTCAACTAACCATAACGGGATCACACCTGAAGGCGAGCTTAGTTCAGCTATTTGATCCACTAATTGCACTTCGACGCCAGAAGAATTAAAGGAATTATGTTGCCCTTGCAACGCTTTGGGTAACATCGCCGCTGTGACTTCCTCACCAACATTTAAAACCACCAAATTTCTAATCACATTCTGTAATTCCCTGACATTACCCGGCCACGCATAATGCAATAATAAATGTCTAGCTTGGTCATCAAAACAGGTAAACAACTTTTCTTCTTCTGCCGAAAAATCAAGCAAAAATTTATTCGCAATTAATAGAATATCTTGGTCACGCTCTCTAAGCGGTGGTAATTCAAGCGGAATAACATGTAACCGATAAAAAAGGTCTTCACGAAAACGCCCACCCTCTACCTCTTTCACAGGGTCTTTATTTGTAGCACAAACAAAACGAATATCAACTGACTCTAGCTTAGTACCCCCTACGCGTTGAAATGTCCCTGTTTGAATAAAGCGCAATAATTTACTTTGTAGCAATAAATCCATTTCACAAATTTCATCCAGAAAAAGAATGCCACCATCCGCCAGTGATGCCGCGCCATCACGATTATTAATCGCGCCGGTAAAAGCCCCTTTAACATGACCGAAAATTTCACTCTCCATCAATTCATGCGGAATTGCTGCACAATTAAGAACAATCATCGGCTGTTCACTACGCGGGCCTTCCTGATGAATAGCTTGTGCCGCAACTTCTTTACCGGTTCCACTCTCACCAACAATAAACACACTGGCCTTACTCGCTGCTGCGCTCTTAATAATTTGATAAACAGCCTGCATAGCTAAGGATGCACCTAAATACCCATGAAAACTATCAAGCCCTAATTTGTTTTTGTAGACATCTATGGTATGGGTTAGACGTTGCCGCTCCAAAGCATTCGCTACAGTGACAATCAAGCGCTCAGCATCAAAGGGCTTTTCTAGGAAATCAAATGCGCCTAAACTCATCGCTTCTACTGCCACGGTCACAGACCCATTCGAAGTAACCACAATAACGCTACAAGATAAGTGCTTTTCGTTAATAACCTTTAAAATATCAAGCCCACTCATATCCGGAAGATTCAAATCAAGCAAAATGACATCCGGAGGTGTTTGCTCAATAAAAGCCAAACCACTCTTGCCATTTTCACAATGAACAACCTGACAAGTTTGTCCGATTAAATAATTCTTATAAATCAGCGCCAGTGATGGACTGTCTTCGATCAACAAGACTATTGGACCATCTTTATTTTTCATCTATATTCCTTTGGCATAAAAACATCATTCTGCTCTCTATAAATACTTAACCTCAAGACACAACTTTTAAATCCCAAAAACTGTCCGCTTCGTTTTCTTCCGGAGTGGACTGATCATAGCATTATCAGAAAAATCAATAAGTTCATCTTGATCAAGAAATAACACTTTATTATTTAAAACAATAGCCTTTTTAATCATTAGATTCCGGCCTAAATAGGTATTAGGAAAAATAATTGAATCCTCGACGGTCGTATTCTTATCAATCAAGACATCTTGACTGAGGATGACATCTCCGCGCAATTGAGAACCACTATGAATTGATGTATTATCGCCCAGATAAGCCATTCGTTGATTCAGACTATTTTTTTTAACCGCCACATTTATCCCTTTTACCAAATGATTCCCTTGCTGAAAATAATCGACAGTAAAATGCGTTAATTTATTATTAAGCAGCCGCATTGATAATTCAAAAAAAACCTTGGGTGAATCTAATAAATTCACCTGCCCTAAAGTTATCATCTCACGACTCCAGTTTTGTATGGACGGGTTATTATGTAACACATCCAAACAAGCATCCTTATTATTAGCCTGATAAAAAACAGCCTGACTCTCAAAATAATGAACCTTATTTTTGCCATTTCCCTGATGATCTAACATTAACTTTTGAACACTCAAATCGTAAAACACATCTGATCGGAAAACACTAACGGGCTCATTGCTAGTGATATCAGGGTAATAAAAAGGTCTTAACTTGATACCTGAAAGACTCTGGCTACGTAACGCTCTGATGATCGATGTAACACTCGAAGGGCTCCCCCATAAAAACACCTGCTTAACGCCCACCCGCGACAATAACTCCAACAAAAAACTTAAAAATGGCCTTGAAACCAAGGGTAACAGCGCGTTGGGCGAATTCAATAATAAGGGTTCTAATGCAGGGTATTCTGCCTCTATTTTAATGACAACCTGTGGAAGTACTTTTTCATTACAGTTTCTTTTTACCGCCACTAATACGCCCCTTTTCCAAACAAAACAGCCGGTATAGTTCTTAATAACAATTTAATATTAGTCCAAAAAGAGGCGCTCAGAATATAATCTTCATCCAGTTTAACTTGCTCTTCAAATGGAATTTCAGAACGCCCTGATACTTGCCATATACAGGTTATTCCTGGAATAATCCGTATACGCCTTCGGTCTGAAGATGAATAAATATTAACTTCCTTAGGTACCGGTGGCCTAGGACCAACCAGTGACATATCGCCTTTAAGAACATTCCATAGTTGAGGCAATTCATCAATCGAATATTTACGGATGAATTTACCCACACGCGTAATTCTCGGGTCTTGTTTCATCTTAAAGCGTACCGAATCAGCAATGCCCCTGTCACTGATTAAAGCATCGTTTTGTTGCTCTGCATTCACGACCATAGACCTGAATTTCCAGAATTTGAATATCCGCCCATTAATTCCTACTCGTTTCTGAGAATAAAAAATTGCCCCTGGTGAATCGATAACAATACAACACACTACTATTAATAATAATGGTGCCAATATAAGCAATGCCATTGCGGCAACAAACAAATCAAATAAACGAATTGATAACATTTTCGCACTCACACGTAACAAATAACGCCAGCGCACAAAATAACTTGATAATCCAACGAAAACATTAGATTTAAAAGTTAAGCTTGGACTAAGAAGAACCTGCTGAGGCGCCTTATTCATTCATATCACCGTTTAAAATACTACTTTTCATCTCCAAAAATATCTGCAACTTTAGTGCCAATAGAGAAGTCATACTTTACCCACTCACAAAAAGGAATAACCCACATGATTCACGGTGCTGTCCAGTATCTAGTTAAAAACTAAATTCGCAAAATAGATTTTTTTTTGCAATTTGCAAAGATAAAACCCTCCAAACGATACCATCTTCTCCCCTCCGCCTTTAAAAACTCTAAATCCATTTTTTGGCATAGCCTTTGCTCTGTTTATTAGGCACACACCATTCGGAGAGAAAACTTATGTCGACTACAATAAAAACAAGAAACCATACCGAACCTACTATTTCTGCAGAAAAAAAAGCCTGCCATATTTTAGCGTCACTCATACCTGATAATAAAAACTTAAACGACCATCCCAAACATAACAAGAAGAACTACCGCCTCGTAGCAGGAGATGATTTATTCGAGAATAGCCGGCCTCACCTGATAAACCGTCATTTTTTATCTAACCTCAAACAGTTAAAACAAAATGACTCCAAAACCATTCTGATATCGCAAACGGTTTCAGACTACGAACAAGGGTTGAAATTTAAAATACTTTGTAATCGCTTGAAAAATATTTCAACCATTATTGTAAAAGACCAAAAAAGTTATCAGTTACTTCAAGATAAAGGAATTACCCAAACTCAACTTTCTTTTGATATACGATTCTTACTTGAGCCTTCCACATTTGCACTCATGGAAGCCTATCAATCCGTCCAAAGCTGCCAACCATCACTTAATAAATGTTGCCTGATCACGCTGCCTGAGCCCAACCAAAAACAAAATATAATCCCCTACAATATTGCTAAAAAGATAACATCAACATGCCAACAAGTTATCAGTATAGGGCTAACACCTATGATATTATTTCAGCCCTCAGAACATACCCATTTAATTATTACTCAAGATATTAAAGATAAACTATCAGATATTTGTTTTATAGATAGCACTCAACATAACCCACTCATAACGGATTATGATTTCTTACAAGCACTACTTCATGTATCAAAATATAAAATTACCAGCAATTATTTGAGCACTATTTTTGCAGTAACCACTGGCTTTAAACCCTTGACATTTTATGCTTCAGAATTGGAGCATGACTTAATCAAACGATTAAAATTACCCCATAATTCTATTTGTGAAAGAAGGTCACCAACACTTGATGAAAGAAGCCTCACCGAGCCCCAAAAAGTTGATATCAATTTAATTCGGCAACATATCTGTACGGCTTTTCAGTTAAGTGAGCCTCTACATTAGGTCGTAACGACGATGGAAATAAATTGGAACAATCCTTTTAAATCGACTATTGATCATGCTTATCAATTAGGTTTCCGTTGCGCATATAGGCTTGCTAAAATCTACTGGTTTTTCAGTAACAAAACCACTGAGGGAGCACAGGTTATTGTCTATATAGAAGAGAATATATTACTGGTTCGGAGTTCTTACCGTCGTCAATTTACCTTCCCGGGTGGTTACATCGAAAAAGGAGAAACCGCTATTGAAACTGCAAAGCGTGAACTCTTTGAAGAAACAGGTATTGTGGCCCATGAAAATCAATTAATTTTCAAAGAAAAGTTGACCCACTTCAATCGAAAGCGTAAAAATATAAATTCAATATTTGAATATCGCCCTACAAGTCGACCTGTTATCCGAATTGACAACCGAGAAATTATTGAAGCTAATTTTTATAACTCACAATCAATTGAACATATCGCCTTATGTGATACCGCGACTACTATTTTAAATCGACCTTTATAGCACCTACTTATGCATCCGACAAAACCGCGAATCCTCATCGTTCATGAAAACCAAACAGTAGCGCAAAATATAGCCAACATACTCGTCCCTGCTGACTATACGGCGTTTATTGCGCTAACGGGGCAGTCGGCACTAAATATTTTTGAAAACGACCCTCAAATCAATATTATCCTTTGTGATTCTAAGCTTCAAAGCACCGAAGCATTAAAACTCAGCAAACAACTTTTGCACTATCAAACAGACCAGAGGCCCGTATGCATCATCTTACTTCAAGAATATAGCAATCCAGATATGGCGCTTCTTGCTTTTAAAGCGGGGGTGTTTGATTTTTTGTCCCATCCCACTTCTCCCCCTTATCTTTTACACAGTGTTAACAAAGCAATCGAAAACATTGAACACCGCCAGTTGGAATTTATAGGCAATTCACGTCAACAACAAACGATAAAACAGCAACAAGACACCATCAAAGAAACAACCACAGAACTTACAGAATTTCACAAAAAAATAGAGCAAATTTTAAAACAACCTGAAGACTTTATTAATTCTCTCAGCCATGACATCTACACACCTCTCAATGAAATAATAGGGTATGCTGAAATACTAGAAGAAAAGTCTTTTGGCCGAAGCACCTTATTTGAAATTATCGAAATTAAGAAAAGTTGTTTTGCAATTAGAGATAGACTACAACCTTTATTTGATCAATCAGATGACCTTACAAAACAAATCAAGACTGAAATCAAAAAATAACAACTCACCTCAATAAATACCGTCGCTGCCAGCCATGGAAAGCGAAGCGAGGGCTGGTAGTCCTCGATAGGCGTAGGTGATTCTGGGCACCCGTCGTGCGTAGCGCCAGAGGGGGTCTGGAATTACATCCGAAACTCCGTAAAGTCATTTGAGGTAGTGTCACGGAGTCAGCATCGAGCTTGCAATAATCTGACGCAGTGACACGGACGTAGGACTAATCGGGGCGCCGAAGGCATTGATTGCCACGTGATTTTTGCCGCTTGCTTGGGCTGGGATGCCCAAAACAAGCTTTCGCAAAAATAGTGGCGCGCTTATCCAATCAATGCGCTCAGATAAAAGGGCTAAGGTAATGGAACGAAGCACACGCATCTAAAGCTTGGTCTTAATGCCTACTCTCTGAGATTATCGAAATACCACAAATAAAAGACTCAATAATAAAAATACCCATAGACCCAAAACATAAGCCAACAAACCCTCATTTGCGGCATGATAGAATCCATCAAAAAATAAACATGTTCCCTTTATAAAACACACACATTACTACGAGCAATAGCGTTTCGATAACTCTAGCAATGTTAATTCTGCAACGTGTTGTAGATCCTTAACCAGTTCAGGTGACACTTTCTCCTTATCCTTACAGAACTGTTCGGCTTGAAAGCTTAAATCAGATATTTTTACTGCACCATAAGTACTGGCTGTACCGCCTAGGGTATGAAACTGTAGTTGCAAGCCCTCTAGATCTTCTTTTTCTCCCATAGCTGTTATCAACGCTAATCGCTCCCTAACTTCCCTAGTGAAAATAGCTAGCATCCTCGTAAACATTTCTGGTGAACAATCACTTTGCAATTGGTGTAATTGCTCATCATCAATTAGCTTAAAGCCCTTGTCACTTTCTTGATAAGCATCATCACGACTTAAATAAAATTGTATTTTCTCCTTTAAAGTGGATTTCACTATCGGTTTATTTAAATAATCATTCATTCCAGATTCATAGCAACGTTCTTCAATGGTTTTATTGGCATGTGCCGTCACGGCAAGAATAGGTATTTTATGATTATCTCCAGACAATTCTCTAATATGACGAGTTGTTTGATACCCATCCATAATAGGCATGGATACATCCATTAAAATTAAATCTATTTTATCCATCATGACTACTTGAAGGGCTTCTTCGCCATTATTCACACTGATTACCTCATAACCCATCGACTCGAGCATAGCTGATATGACAATCTGGTTACCCGCACTGTCATCGACCAATAGGATAACCTTCGAACTAGACGAATCGACAAAATCAATTGCGTTATCTTTTCCCTCTTTAGATAGAGCTCTTGTTTGTGTTGCGATTAATTCTTTTGATTTGGGCTCTAACTCTAAAAGACACACACTATCAATGACATCACTTCGGTCACAAAATCTTTTTACTTTGAAAGACATCGGTCCACAATAGATGATTTTCGCTTGAACCATGCATGGATAGTGCTTGATACTTTTAACAGTACTTTCTATATTTTCCATGCTTTCTGACAAACAAATAAATAAAAAATCCATCTGCTCTTGTTCTTTATTCAACTGCGATTGAAATTCATCAATACTTTTTACCTCAGCACTGTTTAGATAAACAGACATATTATTGCTCAACATACGACGTTCTATTTCTGAACCGTATATACCGCAAACAGCTTTTCCTTCACCGTTAAATTCTGAAATTACAATAGAATCTGCAATAACTTGCATCCCTTGTTCAACAGAAAACCAAAAACAACTTCCTTCATCAAACCCTCTACTCTCTACACCAATCTCCCCCCCCATAAAGTCAACCAGATTTTTGCAAATAGCCAGACCTAATCCTGTACCCTCGGTACCACTTGTCCGTGCGCTATCCAACCGAGAAAACCACGTAAAAAGCTTATCTTCTTCCGCTTCAGGAATACCCATTCCAGTATCAAATACTCGGAAAAAAACTAATACTTTATCCTCAGATATAAACTCTGTAGAAACCTTAATGCTAATACATCCTTTGTGGGTATACTTTATTGCGTTGGTAATTAGATTCAATAACACTTGGCTTATTTTTCGCCTATCTCCAAATAAATTTCCACTCACTGTGGATTGAAATTCAACATCAATTAAAAGCCCTTTCTTTTGTACTGAAAATTTTTGTTGTCGAACAAGTCTTTCGACAGTTTCGGTTAAATTATATGATTCATTATTTGAGGTCAGAAAACCTGCCTCAATTTCCGATAAATTCAAAATATCTTCAATAATGCCTTGTAAACTAGTACCTGATAAACAACATTGCTCTAATAACTTTTTCTGATATATGGTTAATTTTGTGTCGACTAATAATTCATTGATACCAATAATTGTATTTAAAGGTGTCCTTATTTCATGACTCATCACGGCTATAAATTCAGACTTCTTATCTAATGCTTGCTGTGATTCCAATATCGCTGATTGCAATAATTTACGCTTGACTTTATCAGCTAATACCCGCTCTAGAACAATAACGATTAAAAGTGACAAAACACTTACTAATAACCCTGGCACCTCAACAACTTTGTTGGAATATTTAATGGGGAACCATTGTTCAGTTTCAGTAATTGCAACTGTAAGTAACCACGTACTTATCAATGAAAAAAAACCAATAACAATAACAATTCGCTTATCTTGCGCCTGAATAAACAGAATAATTGAACACAACGTTGCCAATAAAATGAGTATCAAAGAAATAAATAAAATAATACTCATGTATATTCACCGGTCCTATCCTTTCCTAAATTCTTAGTCTGGATCAAAAACTCTACTCTCACATTTTGCCCTCTGAAGGGTCCAAAAATATCCTGATGCAATGCAAACTCTAACACCATAAATATAACTTTTTTTTAGTTCTTAAATACTTTCTTTCAAGCATTCCTGCACTAGCCTTAATTTATAAAAATTAATTTACAACGTCCAAATAACTAAATATATGGCCATCATCAATAAAGAAAAAAATGATCAACGGCTACTTTCACAAATAAGTGAAAACATTCACTTATGAATCATCAAAGATGTTTTTAAAATACTAACTTATTTTATGACTTATATAGATATATTTAATGGCGATGCCGATGGAATTTACGCACTCACTCAACTACATAATGCACACCCTAGAGAAGCCAAATTAGTCACCGGGGTGAAGCGCAGCATTAAACTCGTTGATACTGTCAACTTCAAAGCTCATGACCAAATAACGATTCTTGATATCTCACTCGACAAAAATATTAAGGGTGTACGTAATGCCTTAGCAGCAGAGGCTCAGGTTTTTTATGTGGATCACCACTATGCAGGAACAATCCCTAAACATAAAAATCTAACAACATTAATCGACACATCCAGTAATACTTGCACCAGTTTATTAATTAATCAACACCTTAAAGGTCAGTTTATTGATTGGGCCATTGTGGGTGCCTTTGGTGATAACTTAATAACAACCACAACACGCCCCTGCCGTTCTGAGGAACGTGACAAAAGCATTTCTTCAATAATATTTGGGATAGTCTTTGCGGTTGATTCAATTGCCCCAGTCAATGGGTAGCAACATAACGTACGGAAACGTACCATACGCTGCTCTCGCATTCACTACATAGCCACGGGCAGGCATCACAATACTTTGAAACTCATGACAACAATGAAGCAAATGTGATTTTTATGAATTAATTACTTTATAAAAAAGAACCTCATACTGTAAAACAATTTTCGTAATTGAAAAATTATTTTTGATATTTTCACTATTATAAATAATTTTATTTAAATGATCTTCTTTCTTAACAGTCCTACAAATATTTTCAACATCTTGCACACTTTTAAAATAAAGAGCATTCTCATTTAAAATAGATTTATTAAAGATATTCTCATGTGCGCAAATAAGTGTATTCGAACCCATAGCCTCTAAAAGTGATGGGTTCGTCCCTCCACAGCTATGCCCATGAAAATATAAAGCAGATTCATAACGTAATGCATCTAATTTTTCACGGTTATAAATCCCTCCGACAAAAATTATTTTTCCATTAGTATATTTTGATAACAAGTATTTTGCATATGGCGTTTTTAAACCACCAACAACAATTAGATTATTTGATGTTGGACAATTAAGATGCCCTTGAATCACCATTTCAATATTATTTTCAGGCTCCATTCTAGCGATCAATAAATCATAAGAAACTTTTTGCAACTTAAGTTCATTAAAAATATTGTCATCAAATTGCCCTGCAACCTCTGAACCATAAGCAATATACTCTGATTCAATTGAATAATTTTTTTTCAAATAATCTTTGATACCAATTGAATCAGAAACCAAAAAATCACTTTTTCTTATCGCTCTTCGTTCAGAAAATTTAAGAAACTTCCTTATCAATGGATGGTACTTACTCCGTTTCCATTCAAGACCATCCATATTAGTCACAACTTCACTACTTTTAGGGTGTAGATTAAAAAAAACAGAACTACTGGTATAACCTAATTGTAAAATAATATCAAAGCCCCTTTTCCTTGAATCTAAGATACATAAAAGATCATATAAAAATTGGGCAAATGTACCAAATAAATTCTCAGGATTCCATTTCCGGATAATTTTAACGCCACTCAACGTATGATCTTTAAAAGGGTGATCGCTACCATTATAAACCACAACATCGTGACCTTGTTCTACCAAACCTTTTGACAAATATTCTGCAAATTGTTCAAAGCCCCCATGGTTGTTAGGAATCCCTCTCGTACCTAAAATACCAATCTTCATATTTCCTCTAAAATTATTAATACACATCTTTAACTGTAAACTTGGAAATCTAATAATTACTAAATACTTTATAAGAACCTTGATAATTATTCACTTCTTTCGACTGTTTGAGTTTTAATTTATTTACCCTAAAAAATGAGTAGTGAAATTGTAACTAAATTCTTCAAAAATTTGATTATTCATATATTTCTTTAAGTCTTCATCAAGGTAATATTCTTTATTACCATCTACAAAATTATCAATTAAATTATTAAAACTTTGCTGATCATTAACATTAAATTGAACACCAAAACTTGGATATTGTGATAGATACTTTTTAAAGAACGGCAAATCAGAAGCCAACACAGGCTTACGATAAGAAATAGCAGACTCTAAAACGCCACTTTGCGAAATTGAAAGATACGGAAGCATCACATAATCAGCATATGAATATGCACTTTGCATCTCACTATCTGAGACCTTTCTAAGTAACTTATTTAAATTTACTTTATTGCTTATGTGTAAATCAAACCTTTCAAAACATTGATTCGTATCACTACCAACAACTACAAGATTAATTGAACGCTGTGCTTTAATATCTTCTATGCCATTTATAAGTTTAAAGAGTTCCTTAATTCCTTTAGATTCACGAATATGGCCAAAGAAAAGTAGGTTAATTTTTTTACGATCAAATAAATCAGTGACATCGTTTCGCTCTTCTTTAGGAATTGATTCAAAGTTATATCTGAAATGCGGAACTAATATCACATCCCCCGAGTAACCCAACGAAACAAGTTGTTTTTGTACCTTTTCCGAGTGGATGATTACTTTATTGATACTTTTTAATTTATTTATGACCGAACGTTTGCAAGAATTAGAATTATCTTTTGATGTGTCATACAAGTCATGAATATCTAAAATAAAACGATTTCCACCTATCCAGCCTAACAACATAAATAGTGTATCTATACGATTACCAAACGATTGGTAAATAAAATATGACTTTCGATATATTAAAATGAACAAAGTCAATTTAACAAATGCGAATAATAGCTTCAGAGCTTTTAAAACAACGTTTCCATTAAATAAATATGGAAAAAATACTCGACTTAAGTTATGACTGTAGTTCGATAACACGGCTACATTAATACCATCACCTTTATCGAAGAGCTCACAAAAGGAATTGTTATAATAATGCGCTCCTGTATGTACGCCAATTAGATCTACCAGAAAAACTTGCTTTGTCATCTATTGCTATCCCTGATTATTTTATAAAAGAATAGTTGTCATACTTAAGAAAACAAGCCCAAAACAAGGCTGAAAATCTATCACTAAATTTTTAAATGAATAAAAAATGTGAAAAGTTAGATTACTACCATGGGCATCTTTGATATTTATTACAAACGCACGACAAGTAATACAAAACCTTGTTTTAGTAATAAGGTTCAAGTCAAGAAAAATAACGCACCAATTAATGCCTTCTACATTTAGACATTAATAAATTCATTTCCCATTATTTATTAGGGGGATGGATTACAGTACCGATAATATTTATGTAATTAGTCAACCCTGAAAAACAGCTAAGGTACTGATAACCATGATAAAGGAGCAGCCTCAGTCACTCACCATCAACCAAGAAAGGTATAATAACCGTACACTTTCTGGTCGAAATGGTGAATCAATGCGAGCACAACCTCCGGTAGGGCATCAAGCCAACCTTTTTGGCACTGACTTATTGTTGCAACTTGATGCACAGGATCCTTTGTTAAAATTATCGACGGTCATTCCGTGGTCTGACTTTGATCAGGCCTTTGCGCAGTATTACACGCAAGGTCTCGGCGCTCCCCACAAGCCTATCCGCCTGATGGTTGGGCTACTGATTCTCAAACAACTTGAGAACCTCAGTGATGAGCAGGTGGTATTGCAATGGAAACGCAACCCCTACTACCAGGCTTTTTGTGGGTTGAGTGAGTTTCAACAGTCACTGCCGTGCCACAGCACGGAACTAGTTAAGTTCCGCCAGCGCATTGGTAAAGACGGCTTCGAACGTATTTTCCAGATGAGTATTTTACTGCACGGTCGATTGGCAGAAGAACCGGTCGTTAATATTGATACCACGGTACAGGAAAAGAACATCACCTATCCCACCGACAGTAAGTTAGCGATCAAGATTATCAACCGGCTTAACAAGTTAGCCAAATTCCATGACATTGCGCAACGACGCACTTATGTTAAGGAGATTAAAAACCTACGACTGTCGATTCGACACTTTCGCCACATTAAGAAAAGAGCGAAAGCAAAAAAGGCATTGAAACGCTTACGAACTATTGCCTATAAACTGATCAGAGAACTGAGAAGAACCTTGCCTAAACATTGTTTGTTTGATTGCTATCAAAAAGACTTCTTGTTTTATGAACGGGTGCTTGCACAAGAACCCAAAGATAAAAACAAGATTTACTCATTACATGAGCCGCAGGTTTACTGCATTGCTAAAGGTAAGGATCATAAGCCTTACGAATACGGCAATAAAGTCTCTATCGCCAGTACTGCTAAAGGGAACCTGATTGTGGGTGTGGTTAGCCATGGGCAAAATCTGCATGATAGCTATACCTTACCGGAAGTATTGAATCACATTGAAGTATCGCGGGGTAAATCGGTACAACAAGCTGTCTGTGACCGCGGATACCGAGGTAAACAAACGGTCAATGGCACGACCATTGTGTTACCGAAAAAGCCGCTCAAAAGAGACAGTCGATACCAGCGAGATAAGAAACGAAAGCAATGCCGCAGACGTGCAGCGATTGAACCGATCATCGGTCATATGAAATCAGACTATCGGTTATCTAGAAACTTTCTCAAAGGCATTGCCGGTGATCAGATTAATCTACTGATGGCTGCGACAGCCTGGAACCTACGGAAATGGATGATCGCATTTTTGTGCTTGATTTATTGCCGGTTAAACTCAAAAGTGCGGTCTGTAATATTGGATCTACCAAGAACTCAAGCAAAGTTAATGATACTTTTTCAGGGTTGACGACTTAGTATTTAGAATATTTAAGTCTTCTGCCACTGAATTACCATTATATGGAGTAAAGCAAATATATCACTGGGAATATTTTAAATCAGAGTATGCGATAGATATATTTCTATCATCTTGGATTTTCATTTTGAATGTTTCTTTAGTGAAATTAGTGTGCCTATATTACCCATCTCCTCCTGTAAATCCGGTAGCCACATAATCAGAGCATTGGTAAATTTCCCCAGCCATCACATAGCCAAACAGTACTAACATCATAATTCCTAAACACTTCATACGTCACTATAGCCTTGCCATCAACAATAGATAAAATATACCACGACAATCTACTTTTTGGTTAAGGTTAACTATTGCTTTGTTGTTCACTCTCAGGTGAGCTAACTTTATTTTGCAACAGTAGTAAATCAATCGCCGTCTGTTCATTGTCCAGCACCATAAGCAATGTCGATAATATAACTTTTTTAGTACACCACACTCACCCCATGTTTAACCCGCCGGGAGAGCTCTGGAAGTACCCAGTCATTTAACCAAAAGATATCTGCGTTATTTCTTACGCGTCTCTAATTTAGCATCAAAATCACCATCTCCGGTGGTATCTTCAACTATCACGTCTAAATGACCGTCATGAGTTGTATCAGCAACAATAGTATCCATTTCACCATCGCCAGTGATATCAACGCCTATGGTATCTATATTACCGTCGTCATTAGTATCAAGACTCACTGTTCCACCAGATTCACCCTCTAATCGCTCAAAAACCTCTTTAACTTTTTGAATTCGCTCATCAGCAATTGGAAGCTCATTTTCTTTGTCATTATTATCTTCAGCCATAATTCTTACCACACTATATTTTTAATGATTACCAGAATTTTATACACCTTTTCCAAAAAGTATTAAAGGTCTAGACAACAGAAACTAAATTTCATCCCAAGATCGAACTTCCACCCAGACGTGTATGGTATTTTCACGAAATATCAGGACTACATTAACATGTAACCCTCCCCAAAAATCAGAATAGATTTAATAGAGTTTTCTCATTATATTAACGGTAATGGAGAACTTAACAATGAAACGCAATAAATTTACAGAAAGGCAAATATTCAATATTTTAAAAGAAGGTGAATCCGGTGCTTTAATAGTGCCTGATCTGTGTCGTAAACATGGCGTCGCCCAAAGTACGTATTATAAATGGAAATCAAAATATGGCGGTATGGAAGCCTCTGATTTATCTCGGCTCAAAGCGCTTGAAGAGGAAAATCGTAAACTTAAAAAATTGTTTGCCGATGTCAGTTTGCAAAACATGGCTTTAAAGGACGTCATTGAAAAAAAGCTGTAAAGCCAACCGAACGCAAACAGTTTGTGCGCTATGCCGTCATTGAACTAAGGTTAGGCGTTGTGTTGGCTTGTGAAGCCTTTAAAATTAGTCGCTGTATGTATTATTATCAGCCTAAGTTAATTGATGATACCGTCATTATTGATGAACTTTCAGCGTTAGCTGAGAAGCATCCAAAGTATGGTTTTAGGAAGCTCTTTATGCGACTGAGAAATCAAGGTTTTAGTTGGAACCACAAGCGAGTCTACCGCATTTATTGCGGCTTGAAGCTGAATTTAAGGCGTAAAGGTAAAAAGCGTTTGCCGAACCGACACCCAGAACCTTTGGCGGTACCATCAAGTGCAAACGACTCCTGGTCAATGGACTTTATGAGCGACAGTTTGTATTCTGGACGCCGATTTAGAACTTTTAATATCATTGATGATTTTAACCGTAAGTCATTGGCTATTGAAATTGACAGCAGTTTACCGACGACACGTGTGATTAGAGTACTTGACCGCATTGCTGCTTATCGAGGTTATCCTAGGCAAATACGCCAAGATAATGGCCCTGAATTTATTGCACATACCCTTGAGTTATGGGCAAAAGAACATGATGTAAAGTTAGAATTTATCAAGCCAGGTACACCGACACAAAATGCTTATATTGAACGATTTAATCGCACCTATAGAAATGAAGTATTAGATTGTTATTTATTCAACTCGCTCAGTGAGGTTCGTGACATTTGCATATTCCGGTGAAGTTGAACACCTATTCCGGTTCAAGATGAACACTGATTTCTCAACGCATCCTGTAGTTTCCTTTTTACCCTAAGTGTTCATCTTGAGTCAAGTTTGACATTATTTTCCGCATGGATTCACCCTTGAGTATTAGTCGATGAGCGTTGTGCATTAATCGGTCGAGTATGGCGTCTGCCAGGGTGTTGTCACCGATGCTTGTATACCACTGATCAGTGGGTAGCTGACTGATAACGACAGTTGATGTATCACCGTGTCGATCGTCCATGATTTCCATCAGATCATTTCGTTGCGCGGGCTTAAGTGTTTCCAGTCCCCAGTCATCGATGATGAGGCATTGCACTTTGGCGAGTTGTTGGAGTTTTTTGTGATAGCTACCATCGGCTTTGGCTTGCGTCAGTTCCAGCAGCAGTCGTGATAAGCGATAGTAGCGGACGTTGTAACTTTGCATGCAGGCATTATGCCCCAGTGCGCAGGCAAGATAAGTTTTACCGCTGCCGCAAGGGCCAGTTAATAGCAGGTTTTGTGAACGATTTATCCAGTCGCCCTGCGCCAACTGCGCCAGTTGTGATTTTTTTAAGTTGCGCGGATGTTGGTAATCGATATCCTGTACACAGGCGTTGAGTTTAAAGCATGCCTGACGGATAAGCCGCTGTTGCTTACGTTGTTCACGCTGCAGGTTCTCCTGTTCGAGCAATAGACTGAGGCGCTCGATAAACGCCAGGCCTTCATAGGTGCTCACCTGTTCCAGTTGAAGTTGTAAGGCGGCAGCCATTCCGCTAAGTTTCAGCTGGTGCAGTTGTGTTAATGTTTGTGATTGCATGGTGTTGTTTCTCCGATTAATGATAATTGTGTGGACCACGGATATTTTCATGGTCTTGCGGTAACTCAACCGACAGATCTAACTGTTGCGGTAACTTGTCGCGGTTGCTTTTTAAGATGGTCTTGATTTGTTTGAGTCGTAACAGGCTGTCATGGTTAGCGATTTTGCAGGCGGCATTTAAGCGGTGCGCTGGATACTCCCGGCTAAGATTAAGCAGGCCAAGGCAAACGCGATACGCTTGTTCCGGATGCGCTTTTATTTCCAGTTGGCGAGTTATCCAAACGAGAACTTCCGGCCCGACATCTTTTGCCCAGTTTTTTAATCGTCCCGGTGTCCACTGCTGATGTTTCTGATGGCGCTGCGGCATGTGCGCTGCTTCTGTCGTTGTGCCGAGTCGGTGTTTGCGTGGGTGCAGAGCCACTTGGTTCTGTTTGAAGTACAGCGTGACCAGCGTATCACTGGCATGCAACTCTAGCCTCTCACCCACGTACTGATGCGGCACCGAGTAATGATGCTGTTCATACTGCACGTGATAGTCAATATTTACTTTCACCGTTTTAATTGCCACGTAACGATAAACTTGTTTTGGTAGCGGTTTTAATGCCGGTTTGTCCAATTGTTCAAAGGCCTGTAAGCGGTTGCCCGGTAACTGCTTAAAAGGTTTGCTATTAAGGTCATCAAGCAATATACGGATGCATTGATTTAGCTCGACTAAGGAGAAGAAGGTATGATGGCGCAGCCGTGCCAGCATCCATCGCTCAACGATTTGCACAGCCACTTCTGCTTTGGACTTGTCTTTGGGTTTGTAAGGCCGCGCCGGCACCACCGCTACCTGATAGTGTTCGGCCAACTGCTGGTAACTGGGGTTAAGCTCTGGATCATAGCGACAGGCTTTGCTCACCGCTGCGCGCAAGTTATCCGGGATAATCATATCGGGACAGCCGCCAAAGTAGTCTAGCATGCGCACATGACTGCTCAGCCAGTCAGGCAATGACTGTGTATACGTTGCATCCGCATAGGTGTAATTGGATGCACCCAGCACCCCGACGAAGATCTGCGCCGTACGACATTCGCCAGTACTTGTGTTAACAATCGGCACTGTCGGGCCACAGTAATCTACAAAGGCTTTTTCACCGGCTTTGTGAATCTGACGCATAGAGCGTTTTTGCAGGCCGCACCAGTGGCGGTAACGATCACAGTACTGGGAGTAACTGTAGCAGCGGTTAGGGTATTGCTCGGCATGCTCTTCCCATAGCAACTGCTTGGTCATGCCTTTACGTTTGAGTTCTTGATGGACCTTTTCCCAGTCAGGCATCTGGTGCCGCGGAGATACCCGCGTATCTGCACTGGGATAAAAAAGTTGGGCTAACTGGTTGTCATCTAAACCGTCCGGCAATGGCCAGCAAAGACCGAGTTCATCTGCCCTACTGAGTAGTTTCTGAATGGTACCAACACTAACTTTGGTGCTGGCTTTAATCTGCCGGATGGTTAGTCCACTGGCGAGCCTTAATCGTAAAATATCTCTGATATTTCGCATTGTTGTCCTCTTTGAAGCCATTGCCGTCTCCCAAAAAGCGAAGAAGGATAGCAAAGTGGTTATAAAAACAATGCGTTGATAAATATTCTGGTTCAAGCTAAACAGCTATTCTGGCATGTTGAACAGCTATTCCGGAAAAACACCCAAAGTGTTCAACTTAAACCAGAATCAGTGTTCAGCTAAAACCAGAATTGGTGTTCACGTTAAACCGGAATGAGTGTTCAGGTTGGGCCGGAATATGCAACATTACTGATGACTGGATGATTGATTATAATTACGAGCGACCTCACGAGTCACTTAATGATTTACCACCAAAGATTTATGAACAGCAATTAACTTGAGATTACTCTATTTGAATCTGTTCTAATTTTGGGAGGGTTACAAACAAAAAAGGGAGATCCCATCCCCTATGTTTTCAACCGCTGCCAGCCATGGAAAGCCAAGCGAAAGCGGGTAGCCCCCGGTAAGTGTAAGAATTCTGGCTACCCGTCGTGCGGAGCGCCAGAGGGGCTCCGTAGGCATTAATTACCACGTTATTTTTGCCGCTTAATAAACAGCAATGAAAAAAACCATACTCACTATTGAATATACTCATTTATAGATTCAGCATCTAATTCTTAAAGTCTTTTAATTGTTCTTCAGAACCATAAATTTTAATGAAGTACTTTCTTTAAAGTAATTCCTCAATAAGAAACTAAATGGTCGTATTTTTTTTATACCATAGAGAGTTTTATCATAGTCAATAAGCCAATGGTGATCAGCTAAAAAAATGCGTAAAAAGCAATCTGTCTATCGTTTTCTGAATTGATGTTATTGTGTCGAAAGGACGTACTAAAAATTAGAGTAGTGTGACAACTCAGCATCTCAAATACGCCCTTTCTTGTGCGTTTCTATGGAAGAGACCCTCACCTTTACACCTGATGGAGGGAAAGAATAAATACGGGAGGTTCTCACGCGCATAAAATTTAGATGCGTAATTTCAAGAACAGTTCATTTTCTTATATCACCCCGCACTTCGTGACTGTTGCAAAGATAGTGCAGCGCTTGTAAATGAATATTTCAACTGGTTAAGGAAATGGGTCAATAAATTATCAACGTTCATTTAGGGTAGTGTTTAGTTTTATGTCATTGTTAATTGCGTTTGGGTACTGTTTACAAAAGTAGTCACTTGCAGATTATTATACTCAACGACGGGTTTATCAAAATAAGGGACACATTAACTATGAAAAAATAGCTTGTTTTAAGCATCCGAATCCAATCAAACTAAAAAATAACGTGATAATTAAACCGACCTAGTGGAGACCCTCAGTGCTGGTCTCATTAATTAGCGCCCACAGATCAACCCCTAATAATATCAACCCAATCGCCAAGAAAAGACATAATAGAGAAATAACTGCATTCCACGTTTTAAAACCTACCTCCCTAGCGTTACTGAGTCCAACATAAGCTCCTGCTGCAGTCATAAAGAAAGCAAACTCACATAAAAAAAGGACGGTTAGCATCGGCAATACCGCCTCACCCTGCGGGGTTGTACTAAGCCCTATTACAATTATTAAGATAAAAAATAAACCTAGGCCAAAAGCCAAAAAAGGCAATTTAAGTAATTTAGTTTTCAATATTTATATCCTGTAGTTAAAAAACATCGATCAAAACTGCACCCAAGATTGAAACAAGCGACTTAAGGGGTTCTCCTTAAAACCGGGCTACCAATTATAGAGGTCTGCAATAATTGTACATCAGGTTGGACGTCATCAATAGCAAGTAATGGTTAGCCCTGTGAACCCTGCGGTCCTTACTCTAGGTATGAAACGTCATATTCTGACCCCGTTATCGTTATTGATAACGGGGTACGCTGAATAACAGCTCTGCTTAATAGGTTATTATCAATACCAAAGTTAGACTTAAATAAAGCACGTTCTCTGAGCCAACAAATATACACCCACCTAGCACTATTAATATGTCATTGAGTGCTTAAAGGGTGATATTGGATACTTTTACGTATGCCTTGACCTAGATAAACGGAGTATCCATGGTGACAGAGTGACTTTCGATAATAAAACTAGAATTGGAAACATTACTCATGATGTACCCCGACCAGAAATACATCACAATACAGAATAATATAACCAACAAACAGCCACATCCCACTGGGTTGGATTCTTCTGGCAATGCAAATTCTCTGTATATGTCATTTCGTTTACTAGTATTAAGGGCCGTCAAAATAATCCAAACGATTATCCAAATTCCACCCGTAAAAAAACTCAGGAGAGCATGAAGAACATGATTAGTTTTATATCGCTCAAGGCTGATTCTTGCTCGCTCCAAGTCACTCATAATTCATTTTTTGTCATTAAAGTGAATCAATTTTCACTTTAATGCCCGGTTATTGCAAGTTGATCATGAACGTTATAATTAGTCAGCCCTGAAAAACCGTTAAGGCACTGATAACCATCAGAGAGGAGCAACTTCAGTCACTCACCATCAACCAAGAAATAGATTGGAACCGTACACTTTCTGGTCGAAATGGTGAATCAATGCAAGCACAACTCCCGGTAGGGTATCAAGCCAACCTTTTCGGCACTGACTTATTGTTACAACTGAATATACAGGATCCTTTGATAAAATTATCGCCACTCATTCCGTGGACTGATTTTGATCAGCCCTTTGCAAAGTATTACACGCAAGACCTCGGCGCCCCCCACAAGACCATCCGCCTAATGGTTGGGCTACTGATTCTTAACCAACTTAAAAAAACTCTACAAGAAAATATTCTAGATCTAGAGTAGTTACCACAGGAATAACATTCTACGAGAGTGTTAATTTGAAAGTTGACGGTTGAATATGAGTTGAGCAAAGCATCTGTCAATCAGTTGCTGAACTGAGGTAATTGAAACCGAGGGGGCGTACTCAAAATGGAGTGGTGAACAAACATATCAAATACGTCTCCTCGAGTGCATATCTATCAAAAAGATTCTCACTTCTACACCATGGAAGAAAACAAATGGTTTTGAGATATTCTCACGCACACTAATTCAGACCTCTGCTCACTTGCAGACATTCTGTCTGTCCGACAGTTCCTTGCGGCGGATTTCAAGAGAGTTGTCGCCTAAAGTTAAAAAGTTATGCCGCCACTTCCTTCTGTTTCTCAGGATTAAGGAATACCTCACCTACCTTGTCCCAATTTCGTATTTCACCACTCCAGCGCTCA
>Ga0209775_1000295_pt1 | contig 30018 bp, 27 predicted proteins | sample SaaInlV_135m_DNA_FD_184661 | JGI IMG/M metagenome (GOLD analysis project Ga0209775, IMG submission 184661) | Marine microbial communities from expanding oxygen minimum zones in the Saanich Inlet - SI072_LV_135m_DNA (SPAdes) (version 2) | ecosystem: Environmental > Aquatic > Marine > Intertidal... | reverse complement strand
AGGATAGATTTCTTCTCCCCATAGGTTAATCTTGGGGGTTCATTATCCCTGTGTTGTATCCAAACATTTTTAGATTGTTGTTTAACCCCGATAGACATAAGTATCAGTTCTTCAAACAACGATTGTTCTTTTTTCCTTTTATTAAGTGTTTCTTGTAGTTTTTTATAATTAGACAACTTGTTGTGAGATGATTTAAGTGATGACACTTTACATTTGGCTATTTGTTTTCTCAACTCTGTAATGGCACGATTTACCACACCCTTATCATTTGATAAATCATTACCTTTGGGTGAAACACTTTCTTGTAATGACTTACCTGATGCAACCGAAATTAAGACATCCTGTATAGACGAATAGTCGGATTTTTCTATTGTCAGTAGCTCGTCTGTGTCCACCATCATAGGAATTATATCTTCATCAATAATTACATAATCGGGTGTGAAATTGATGTCACTCTTTGGTCTTTGAAACAATCGGTTGTGGGTATAAACCCTAACATTACCAATCAAACCAAACTCTTCTTCAAATTGTTGATAATAGGCACAGGTGTCAGCCTGTCTCCAAAAACAATCTGAACACAAATTAGTTCCACCCCGTTCGTGGATGTTTTTTTCTGTAATACCAGAAACCCCATCACCAATCGGATTATTCGTAATAATAAGGTGGCACAATTTCCCTTGACCTTTTATTGTGTGTGGTCTGTTTTGAAAAGAGTATTTCTCCCTAAAACGATTACTGACTTTTTTACCAGAATTATCAAGTGTGTCTTGATATTCATCATTAAGATTAGAAATATCTGCATTCATATCCTTTACAAATTGCTCTATCATTTCGTGAGTTTTCAGAAAGATTGAAACTCTTACTCTTGGATTTCTATTCAAAAACTCACTGACTACTCTATACATATTTCTTGTCTTACCTGAACCACATTCAACGATTAACAACTTATCCTTTTTATCTTGGAAGAAATCTTCGGTGATGAGTTTTTTTAATCGTTCATAACTTTCTATGGGGGTGTAGTACTTGTCGTGGTGAAATGTTGGATGGGGAGATGATTGTAGGATTTCCTTCACATATCCATATTTATTTGATTCATAAAACAGGGTTCCTAATGTTGATTTTTTACCTATTCTTGTTCGGTGAGATTTAATCTGGGAGTCAATTTGTCTCCCCAATTTTTTCTTATCCTTCTTATTCCAGTGACTTAATAAATGTGATTTTGCACCAAAACCAAAATGGTCTATGACTGCAAAGTTAATAGGTAATCGTTCGTTGTAACTGAAATCTTTTGGGATAAAACCTAATGCAGTAATAACTTCTTCATCGGTGGTATTTGATGTATCTATACTTGCACTTTTTTCTTCTCTAACTTTTTCTTCTTTTTCTTCTTTCTGATATTGGTGATTTACCTTTTCATTAAGAATGATTTTTTGTGGTGATGAGTTGAAGTAAGTATTTGGATCATATGAAAGGAGACATTGTTGGGATACTGAATGAGTACTTGAATCAACTTTGACATCACATAACACCCCTGATAACTCATCCTTCACCATCTTATACACTATATTGTATCTATGGTTAATCGTGTCGTCAGCACACTTAAAATCTGTTAAAACACCAAATTTGACACCACCTGATGGTGATAGAAATGAATAGACAAGTGACGAGATTTTATTGATTTTCTGTAATAACTTCTTTGAAACCTCAACATCATAATCATCAATATCAAACTGGACAATTCCTGTTGATTCGTAATTCTTACTTTTTGAAAGTGATGGTTGATTATCATTTAAAACCGCACCCACAAAAAATGCAGGGAGTGTCTTTTTCAGGGTGTCTCTGACTATACTTTCCTTGTCTTCAATTCGTATCTTTTCAACTACTGACTTAACAGTACCGTTCTGTATATCAGCCATAACATCTTCTAAATCTCTAATAGAAGATTGAGTGTCAAACAAATCTGTTTTATACGAAACATCCATTCAAATATCCTTATTTCATTAGTAGTGATATATCACTCTGTTACAGGAAAAGTGTCAGATGACTAATATATATATTAGGGAGTTGACACAAATCCTGCATCACACATTTATTTATACAACTCACATTAATTTTTTCAATCCGTATTTGAAATGTATCAATCACACGAAAGTCCATTTTTAAAAGATGTTCCATGGAACATAATTAATCAAAAAGTAACCTATCACTATCCTTAAAATCAACATCATTAATTAACTGTTTACCCTGTAATTCCATTTTTATTTGTCCATAGTGTTCTTCTATAAACTTAACAGATGTACCCATATTTTTACTTAACGTAAATACATCAGTACCACCGTACAATCTCCACGTACAGTATGTGTGTCTAAAACAGTAAAATGTATTGTCCTGTCTATAGTCACGAAAACCTATTTCATCAACTAAATAATTCCAATGTTTGTAGTACACATCTTTACTTAATTGTTCCCCAGTATCATTATCAACAAATACAAAGTCATTATTTTTTGTATGGTTACTAAAACGTTTTAATCGTGTAAATACATCACCACGTCTACCTATAACAACTCGTGGTTTTCCATTTTTAGTTTGGTGTCCTTCTAAGTTTATTCTTACACTTACACTATCATCGATGTCTTTTTTATCAGTAACATTCTCAACTGTCACATCACCCCATTTAACTTTTCTCAACTCACCAAATCGTAATCCCGTATTGATTAATACAATTACAAATTCTTTAATAAACCGTCGTTGTTCCACTACTTTTGGATTGTCATGTTTATTCCACTTATTTGTATTAAAAAACCTGTAGATTTTCCTCCAATCCTCAATACTAAAATGTTCTCTTTTTCTACTTACACGACTTATGTGGGGTATTTCTGGAATGTATGTTGGGGGTAAATATCTTCGTTTAACCATAAATCTATACAATCCTAAAATTGTATTCTTCTCGTTACTTAATGTGGTATTTACTACGGTAGGGTTATTCTGTTTTCTAAAGTTAAAGTATTCGTTCCATTTATCACAACCAACATCAGTAACTTTAGTGTCTTCACCAACAAATTTTAAAACGTGTTTTATTTGAGATTTTATTGTTACCCAACGTCCGTGTGTTTTATTTACACCTACTTCCTTCAGTTTATGATCTAAAAATTCATTACAAACATCCAAAAACGTCTTACTAAAAATGGGTTCTTCCATTCGTAATTTGGTATGTATATCCAAATACATCTCTTTGGCCGTAACAATACTGGTTTCTAAGTTTCTACTACGGGTAGATCTACGAATGTATTTTTGTTCTTTGTGTATCCACATTTGAAACTGATACACATCACCAGAATTTGGTGTCCGGAATAAAGTTACGTCACCGTCATACAGCTTGTGTATATCAGTTTTAATTTTAGGTTTAGGGGTGCGTTTACGAGGAGGTTTACTTGTGGTTTTGGTGGGTTTCAACATATTGATTTGTAGTAGTCGGTGTAAGTTTGTAAAAACTTTGTAAGTAACTTTTTATAAGTTATTGTTTAAAAACAATAACAGTTAGTATACTTACAAACTTTGTAACTTACAAATCACTTATAAATCAATAACTTATAGAGTTTTTACTACTCCCACTCGATAGTAGCCGGCGGCTTTCCGGAAATGTCATAAGTAACCCGCGAAATACCATCGACTTCATTAATAATTCGTCTGGAAACGATATCTAAAAATTCATACGGCAAATGCGCCCAACGCGCCGTCATAAAATCTATCGTCTCAACAGCTCGAAGAGCAATCACAAAATCATAACGCCGACCATCCCCCATAACACCCACCGATTTTACCGGCAAAAATACCGCAAAAGCCTGACTCACTTTGTCGTATAAGTCCTGACGATAAAGTTCTTCTATAAAAATGGCATCGGCATAACGTAATAGGTCAGCATATTCCTTTTTAACCTCACCTAAAATTCTTACACCCAAACCGGGCCCAGGAAATGGGTGGCGATTAATCATCGTCTCAGGCAATCCCAATTCGGCACCCAACCGTCTAACTTCGTCTTTAAATAATTCCCTTAACGGCTCGACCAACTTTAAGGTCATATTTTCCGGCAACCCACCGACATTATGATGCGACTTAATCAAATGTGCTTTGCCGCTCTTGGCACCAGCCGACTCAATCACATCGGGATAAATAGTTCCCTGTGCCAACCATTTTGCATCCGTTAATAAGGCAGCTTGCTCATCAAATATTTCAACAAATAAATTGCCAATTATTTTTCGTTTTGCTTCGGGATCAACAACGCCTTCCAAGGCATCAAGATAACGCTGCTCAGCATTAACACGAATAACATAGAGACCCATATGCTCAGCAAACATATCCATGACTTGGTCACCTTCATTTAATCGCAGCAACCCCGTATCAACAAACACACACACTAATTGCTTGCCAATCGCCTTATGTAACAATGCCGCAACAACCGATGAATCAACCCCACCTGACAGCCCTAGAACCACTTGCTCACCGGCAACGGACTCTTTAATACTTACAACACTCTCATCAATAATATTTCTTGAGTTCCAAAGCGCCGAACACCCACAAATATCCACTACAAAGCGAGATAAAATATTCCCTCCTTGCTTAGTATGGGTGACTTCAGGATGAAACTGTAAGCCAAAGAATTGTCGACTTTCATCCGCAATACCGGCAATAGGCGCACTCTCGGTACTGGCAATTAAATTAAAACCTTCAGGTAATCGCTCGACCCTGTCACCGTGACTCATCCAAACATCTAACAAACCATACCCTTCTGCCGAAGATGAATCTTCTATACCCACCAATAACTTGGAATGCCCTCTGGCACGAACTTGCGCATAACCAAATTCTCGATGATCAGATGCCGCTACACGGCCGCCCAACTGCTCAGTCATCGTTTGCATACCATAACAAATACCTAACACTGGCACCCCTAATGTAAAAACACATTCAGGTGCTCTCGGGGTATCATCACTGGTTACTGTTTCTGGCCCCCCTGACAAAATAATACCGTTCGGTGCAAAATCAATCACTTCCTGGTCACTACACTCGCAGGAAAAAATTTCACAATAAACACCAATCTCCCTAATTCTTCGGGCAATTAATTGTGTATATTGGGAACCAAAATCTAAAATTAAGATTTTATGGGAATAAATAGCTGCTGTTTGTTCGTTGCTCACAATAGTTTTTGTCTTTTGAAAAAATGAGTTAAAAAAAGATCAATGTGGCCGCACCAAATCCGTTACTCACAGATCAATCTAATCGATAATTTGGCGCTTCTTTGGTAATAGTGACATCATGAACATGGCTTTCACGCATCCCGGCATTAGTCACCCGGACAAATTCAGCATTATTATGTAGGGCACTTATCGATTCACAACCGGTATATCCCATGCAAGCACGAATACCACCGATCAACTGATAGATGATAGCATTTAACCCACCCTTATACGGCACACGCCCCTCTATACCTTCAGGTACAAGTTTCTCAACAGTTTCTGCTTCTTCTTGGAAATAGCGATCACTTGACCCCTGTTTCTGAGCCATCGCTCCCAGCGAGCCCATTCCACGATAGGTTTTATATGAACGCCCCTGAAATAACTCTACATCACCCGGCGCCTCTTCTGTTCCAGCAAATAATCCCCCTAACATAACCGCGTGAGCACCAGATGCCAGTGCTTTAGCAACATCTCCTGAATAACGAATGCCCCCATCGGCAATAAAAGGAACACCGGTTCCACGTAAGGCCTCTGAAACATTATTAATTGCCGTAATTTGCGGTACTCCGACACCGGCTACAATACGTGTTGTACAAATTGACCCCGGACCAATACCCACTTTAACGCCATCAGCTCCCGCCTCGACCAACGCTCTTGCCGCATCCGCCGTCGCAATATTACCCCCAATAACCTGAAGTTCGGGGTACATATCCTTAATTAATCTAACGCGTTGCAAAACACCGCTGGAATGTCCGTGTGCAGTATCAACCACAACCACATCAACACCGGCTTGCACTAATGCTCTCACTCGCTCTTCCGTATCAGCGCCGGTCCCTACTGCTGCACCGACGCGCAAGCGCTCAAAACCATCCTTACTGGCCTGCGGATAATCTTTTGCTTTTTGAATATCTTTAACAGTAATCAGGCCACGAAGATGAAAATCTTTATTAACAACCAAGACCTTCTCAATACGGTGCTCATGTAACAAAGCAATGGCTTCTTGTTGTTCAGCCTCCTCGCTCACGGTAATTAATCTATCTTTAGGCGTCATGACTTTTGTGACCGACTCATCAAGTCGTGTCTCAAAGCGCAGATCACGACTCGTCACGATACCCAGCAAATCATCGCCATCAACAACAGGAACTCCAGAAATATTATGTTGCTGCGTTAAAGCCATAACATCCTTAATAGTCATAGACGGTGAAACCGTAATCGGCTCTCTAATAACACCGCTCTCAAACTTTTTTACGCACCCTACTTCGTAAGCTTGTTGCTCAATAGTCATATTCTTATGAAGAATACCTATGCCACCTTCTTGGGCAATATTTATCGCTAATCGTGATTCTGTTACGGAATCCATTGCCGCTGATACCAATGGAATATTAAGACTAATTTCACGCGTCAGTTGCGTTGACAAATCCACATCCTTCGGTAACACCGTCGAATGCGCAGGGACTAATAAAACATCATCAAAAGTAAGAGCTTCCTGAATTATCCGCATACACCAACCAAAAATTAAAAAATAACTAATTATTATACAACGGCAAAACGATTTTTTTTAATCCTATTACACAAAAACTATTTTTCAGCGCCAAACAGTGCCTCTATTTGACTAAAAGACTCAATGCTTTCTGGTTTTATTTCTTGCCCACTAACACGCCCCAAGAAGACTGGAATTAAGGCCCCAACCATCACAGATTCCAAAAAAGTCGCTTTTAGTACCCATGCAAAAACCAGCGCAAAAACATTCACCCAAAGACCCATTTCAAAAGGAACGATCCCGTCAACCCACGCCCAAGGATAAAGCAAAACAATATAGATGAAAATTAAACTCACATACATAACCGCATTCACCATCCAAAGCGGTCTGGAAAAAGCACTGACCTCCTGAGCAAATAACAACACTCCTTTTTTAGCCACTAACTCAACAGGTTCTTGGGATGCTGTTTTAATGACATAAGCCAAAATAACTTCAGCCTGAAAGGCGGTTAATAAATTAATGCCGCTATTAACCAAAGCTTTTAAATAGCGATTACCCAAGCTAAACCGTTCTGCATGACACCTATCAAAATAAATCAAGGTAAGCCCTTGTCTTATTTTACGCTCAACCTGTGCCAATTTAACCGCATCGCCAAAATAACTTTCCACCGTATCTTTATAGCGTGCAACTTGCTCTTTAGCTGACAATACGACTGTCTCATTTAATTGATCAACTAAGACACGAACATGACCTGCACGCCGGGGTAACATGGTCGTCCCGCGTACTTTAAATGCCAAATAACCACAAACACAAAAACCAATGACCGCTCCAAATTGAGCCGGCAGTGTTGAATGTAATTCAAAAGCATTTGTCATAAGCCCAATCCCCGCTCCAATAAGCGTTACTGCCACAAAACAAAAAGCAATAATTATCCATGCCCAAAACTTTAAAATAACGCAAGACATGGTTTTCTCAACCAACTGAACGGCTGCTAACAACTTTATTTCCATACAACACTCCTAAAAAGAACTCTAGATCGCCTTATACCCTTAAGCGACCACCTAAAAGAAAGCTCAAAAAAATTTGTAACCGGGGGCCTCATAACCTCGACCAAGGGATGAAACATACTCTACTCTGCATTAAAAAAAAATCCTAGCAAATATCCTATTATTAACCCGCACTGTATCCACAAGGCCTTTTCACAAACTCAATCAACGCATAGGCTCTCAGCAGTTATAGCAGCAGCCCACAAGCGACCAACAACAATAAAACAGCAAATAACCGTTGTAACTTTTCAACAGGAAGCCGCACTGCCATTTTGGCACCGACAGGGGCAAAAAACATACTGGTTGAAATAATACCCACAAAGGCTGGCACATAAATATAGCCATAAAAACCCGGTGCAGATGCCGTTACATTCCAGCCTAAAACGATATAACTTATGGAGGACGCCACGGCAATGGGTAGGCCACAAGCACTCGAAACCCCCACAGCAACCTGCATAGGCCGCTGCATATGAACTAAATAAGGCACCGTAAGCGTGCCACCGCCGATTCCCAAAGCCGAAGAAAACAAGCCTATAACACAACCTCCAACACCATAAGGAATACGCATCGCCCCTTCACTGCGCCTTTTCCCCAATGATGTAGTTAACATCTTAAAACCCACATAAATCAGAAAAAGCGCGAAATAACCTTCTAATAATCGACCCGGAACTTGATGCGCAATCCACGACCCGATAATAGCGCCTATAAAAATCATGGGAGCCATCTGACGCACAAGCGGCCATTCAATTGTTCCCATCCGCCTATGCGCCTGCATTGAAGCTATTGATGTCAGCACAACCGTCGCTAGCGATGTAGCGATCGCTATGACCATTACGCTATCTGCTGGAAACCCTTGCCACGCAAACAAAGCTAATAAACTAGGCACAATAGCAACGCCACCTCCAATACCAAAGAGACCTGCCAACAGTCCTGTAAACACACCCAGCACTAGACAATAAAAAATCATCTCAACCAAAATACACCTACCTCCTCTACTGATATCATTTTATACATTCTTCTACCTGAAAACAGCGAATTAACATAAAATGATTTCTATAGCAAAAAGGACCTAACCGATCTTGAAAACTTACCTCGTTGGCGGCGCTGTCCGCGATAAACTTTTAAATTATCCTTTTACTGAAAAAGACTGGGTTGTTATCGGAGAATCCCCTGAATCGATGGTCGCCCAAAAATTTATTCCCGTCGGTAAAGATTTCCCCGTTTTTTTACACCCCAAAACGCGAGAAGAATACGCTTTAGCAAGAACCGAGCGAAAAATTGCGCCCGGTTACACTGGCTTTAACTTTCACACCGCACCGGAGGTTACTCTAGAACAGGACCTTATTCGCCGCGACCTGACAATCAATGCCATTGCACTCTCATCATCGGGTCAATTAATCGATCCATATGGCGGCCAAAAGGATCTTAAGAACCGAATCCTTCGCCATGTTTCGCCTGCATTTAATGAAGACCCCGTCAGAGTTTTACGCATCGCTCGCTTCGCTGCACGCTATGCCCACTTGGGCTTTCAAATAGCTGATGAGACACGTTTATTAATGCAACAAATGGTTCAACAAGGCGAAATTAGCCACCTTGTACCCGAACGAGTCTGGACTGAAACGCACAAGGCCTTAACTGAAGACCAGCCTTCTTGTTTTTTTAAAACACTCAAAAATTGTGGTTCGTTAGCGATTATTTTCCCAGAAATAAATGAACTTTTCGGAGTTCCACAGCCCAAAAAATATCACCCCGAAATTGACACCGGCATTCATGCTTTATTAACGGTTGATCAGGCTGCTCAATTAACAACAGACCCAGCAACCCGTTTTGCCGCTTTAGTCCATGACTTAGGTAAAGCGAAGACTTCACCCAGCAACTGGCCCAGTCATAGAGGACACGAATCAGGCGGCCTGCCTATCTTAAAACAACTTTGCCAGCGACTACGAATACCCAAATCATATAAAGCACTTGCTCAACACGTCATGCTACACCACACATCTGCTCATAAAGTGATGCACCTTAAACCTGAAACACTGGCAGAAATGTTACTGAATATCGGTGCCTTTAAAAAAGACAACACGTTAAAAAAATTTTTACTCGCGTGTGAGGCTGATGCTAAAGGTCGAACGGGTCTTGAAAACGAACCTTACCCGCAGGCATCCTTTATTCAAAGTGCTCAACAAGCCGCATTAGCAATAAATACCGACCTATTTACTTCCGGTTCATTGAAAGGTCCACAAGTTGGCGAAGCTATTTACCAATCCAGAATCCAAGCAATTACTGACTTTTATAAAACCTGCCCTAAATTGGAATAAATGCTGTCACCATAGACTGCAAAGCCGACTTAAGCACACGGTGCTGTCTATTAGCCATAATCTGAGCAATCATATCCTGAGCATTAATTATTTTCCCAAACAAGCGTTCAAAACTTAGATTCACCTCTTCAGCATCGCCGGAACTGACTAAAAACACCGCCCCAGAGGCTGACTGTTTTGTACGAATCAACCAAGAGGCTACTTCCACATTACGGGCGCTATTATAGAGCTTCTGAGCATCCAAAAAGTCAATCATATAAAACTCTCGCTGACTCTGATAAGCCTCAAAAATCATAGTCTGCAATCCGGCAATAAAAGCTTGTACCCGGTCACCTTCAAAGCCATCATCAACACTTAACCAAATACAATCAATACTTTTCATGTCATTAATCGACATAAAAGGAAACTTAACCAATTCAGTGACCGCTTCCTCCGCCCCCTTATAACCACCTTTACGCCACTCACTCGGATTTCGTTTATATAGTTTTAGCGCCAACTCTTTTAAAGCCAAAAAAACAATTTTTTGATGCGTTTCTGTTACTAAGTTAATATCCGTTTTAACAACCGAAGCCATTTTAAACTCAGAACTACTCAGTAATCCATTCTGCTTAACGACCGACGAACAAGCCGTTAATAGTACTATACAAAATGCTAGCAAAAACCGGCAACTAAACAATCTAACCTGATAATTGTACCCCATGAATCTATTTCTTTTTTCTGAATTTGAATATCATAAAAAACTCCCTTATAGTGACACTTTATTGTTACTTTTATAACCCTTAGCTTATGCCTTCTTTTGATATAGTTTCTGAATTTGATCACCATGAAGCAAACAATGCTGTTGATCAAGCTAACCGTGAAGTCACCACACGTTTTGACTTTAAAGGCTCGGGTGCTAAATTTGAATTTAATGATAACATCATTAAGTCATTTGCTGAAAACGACTTCCAACTCCAACAAATGCTTGATATTGTACAAATGAAACTAACAAAACGCGGTATAAATACGGCCTGTTTGGAAACAGCAGAAGCACAAATAACCGGCAAAACAGCGCATCAAGAAACAACTCTTAAACAAGGCCTTGATACACCTTTAGCACGAAAAATTGTTAAATTAATTAAGAATAAAAAACTTAAAGTTCAGGCCGCCATACAAGGGGAGAAAGTTCGCGTAACCGGTAAAAAAAGAGATGACCTACAACAAGTCATTCAATTACTTAAAGAAGAAAAACTAGAGATGCCTCTACAATTTGACAACTTTAGAGACTAATCGCTTAAATCACCCCAAAGTAACTGCACCGAAGTTAACACTGCTAACGCCGCTGTTTCAGTCCGTAATATTCGAGGCCCCAAACGAACAGCAACAAAACCAGCGGCTAAAGCCCATTTAATCTCCTCGGCAGTAAAACCGCCCTCTGGGCCCGACAATACCGTCACCTTCTGTGATTCTGGGGATAAGTCACCTAAAGTCTGCCTTGCCGTCGGTTCTAACAGAATTTTAAACCCTTCTAACGGATTAACCCATGCTTCCAGTTCAGTCGGCAGATGGATTTTAGGAACAAATTGCCGACCGCTTTGTTCGGCTGCATTCTGTGCAATGCGCTGCCAATGTGCACACTTTTTATGCCTATTTTCAGGCTTCAATCGAACCACACTACGCGCTGTTAGCAATGGCGTTATTTCACTCACACCCAATTCAACCGCTTTTTGAATGGCAAAGTCCATGTGATCTGAACGCGAAATTGCCAAACCATAATTAATCCATAATCTAGATTCTGTTTTCCTTTGAACCGCCTCATTTATCTTTACAACAACGGCTTTGCGCGTGACTTCTATAAACTCAGCTTTAAACTCATAGCCGTCATCATTGAAAAGGAGCACGTCGGCACCAACCTTTAACCGTAAAACAGAACGCACATAATGCGCCGCCTCTTCTTCCAAACGGAATTTTTCGTGTAAAACGAGAGGAGAAGCAACATGAATTCGTGAGATACGCATGACAATCTACAAGGGAAATGAAGAACAGCAAATCTTTAAATTACAAAGACGCCGACTACTAAAAAACCCGCCAACGTTAAAAACTCCGAGCAGGATAATTAATCGCTATGTAAATTATCAAAAATACGCAACGTGGGTGCTGATTGGTTCATAGTGTAAAAATGCAACCCCGGCGCACCATGATCCAATAATCGCTGACACAATTCACTCACCACCTCAATGCCTAACGCTTGAATGGATGCCCGGTCATCGCCAAAAGTTTCTAAGCGTTTGCGTAGCCAACGTGGAATCTCAGCACCACACATTTCAGAAAAACGCGATAACTGCGTATAGTTATTAATCGGCATAATCCCTGGAATAATGGGTAAATCAATGCCCTGTTTTTCACAATCGTCTACAAAAGAGAAATACGCTTCCGCGGTATAAAAATATTGCGTGATGGCTGTATTCGCCCCGGCATCAACCTTACGCTTAAAGTTAATTAAATCGTCTTGCCCATTACGGGCTTGCGGATGAACTTCTGGGTAAGCGGCGACATGAATCTCAAAATGGTCTCCGGTCTCAGCTCTGATAAATTCAACTAATTCATTGGCATAACGAAATTCACCTGCCGACAAGACACCTGAAGGCATATCTCCACGTAGCGCCACAATCTTAGCAATACCTTGCTCTTGGTAACTACGTAAAACCTTACGAATACTGCCTTTTGTTGACGCCACACAAGACAAATGCGGTGCCGCCTGACGGCCTGATCGCTGAATAGCAACAACCGCTTCCATTGTTTTATCACGGGTCGAGCCACCGGCGCCAAAAGTCACCGAGAAGAAGTCCGGATTAATCCGCGCCAATTGCGCCTGAACCGTGACCAAGTTCGCCGCACCCGCCTCCGTTTTAGGCGGGAAAAATTCACAACTAAAATGTCGTGGATATTTTTTCTGAGAATCCATAAACTTGATTAGTAACGATAATGATCAGGCTTATAAGGCCCTTCTGTCGGAATATTTAAATAATCTGCTTGCGCTTGGGTTAATTCAGTCAAATTCACACCCAATTGTTTTAAATGCGAGCGCGCTACTTTTTCATCTAAAATCTTAGGCAGAATATAAACTTTAGCCTCATAGTCACCGGCATTCGCCCATAACTCCATTTGTGCTAAGACTTGGTTACAAAATGAATTCGACATCACAAAACTCGGGTGACCGGTTGCACAACCTAAATTAACCAATCGCCCTTCTGCTAGAACGGTTATACGCTTACCGTCTGGAAAAATAACATGGTCAACCTGTGGCTTAATGTTCTCCCAGGTATAACGACGTAATGCAGAAATTTCGATCTCAGAATCAAAATGACCGATGTTACAAACAATCGCCTCATTTTTCATCGCAACCATATGATCGTGGGTAATGACATTAAAGTTACCGGTTGCCGTCACAAAGATATTACCCATTGGAGCGGCTTCTTCCATAGTCACGACACGGTAACCTTCCATCGATGCTTGCAGCGCACAAATCGGGTCAATTTCAGTAACCCAAACCGTGGCACCTAAACCGCGTAATGATTGAGCACACCCTTTACCGACATCGCCATAACCACACACTATGGCAATTTTACCGGCCACCATCACATCCGTGGCTCGCTTAATACCGTCTACTAATGATTCACGACAACCATAGAGATTATCAAACTTCGATTTAGTCACAGAATCATTGACATTAAAGGCCGGCACTTTTAAAGCGCCTTTAGCCACCATCTCATACAAGCGCAACACGCCGGTGGTGGTTTCTTCTGACAAGCCTTTAACATCGGTCATCAATTCTGGAAATTTTTCATGCATCATGACGGTTAAATCCCCGCCGTCATCCAAAATCATATTCGGACGCCAACCTTCCGTACCGATAATCGTTTGTTCAATACACCATTCGGCTTCTTCTTCTGTTTCACCTTTCCAGGCAAAAACCGGAATCCCCGCCACCGCCATGGCCGCTGCCGCATGGTCTTGCGTCGAAAAGATATTACATGAAGACCAACGCACTTCAGCGCCGAGTGCCGTTAATGTTTCAATCAATACGGCCGTTTGAATGGTCATATGTAAACAACCGGCAATTCTTGCCCCTCTTAGAGGTTGTTGTGCACCAAATTCTTCCCGCAAAGCCATAAGACCCGGCATTTCCGTTTCAGCAATATTAACTTCCTTACGGCCCCATTCAGCCAAAGTAATATCGGCAACTTTATAATCTGACATTAAACAATCCTTATATTTTTTAATCGATGACTTGCGAGATTAGATTCCTGCAGCAATGCACAAGGCATCGGCTTTATCGGTTTTTTCCCAACTGAAACTGTCTTCGGTACGGCCAAAATGCCCGTATGCAGCCGTAGTACCATAAATAGGCTTTAACAGATCCAGCATCGCAATTAAGCCTTTGGGGCGAAGATCAAAATGATCTCTAACCAAAACAACTAAACGATCTTCACTGATGACACCGGTACCAAACGTCTCAACACTAATCGAGGTCGGCTCGGCCACACCAATCGCATAAGAAACTTGAATTTCACATCGCTCGGCAAGACCGGCTGCGACAATATTCTTAGCCACATAACGGCTCATATAAGCGGCTGAACGATCGACTTTTGAAGGGTCTTTACCACTAAAGGCTCCGCCGCCATGACGTGCCATACCACCATAAGTATCGACAATGATTTTACGTCCCGTTAATCCGCAATCACCAACAGGGCCGCCAATAATAAACTGTCCCGTTGGGTTAATCAGATATTTTGTTTCCCGGTGTAACCATTCCGCCGGCAGTACCGGTAAAATAATCTCATCCATCACTGCTTCATGTAATTCCCGCTGACTAATATCAGGTGAATGTTGTGTCGATAACACCACAGCATCCACTGCAACCGGTTGATTGTTCTCATAGCGGAAGGTCACCTGACTTTTCGCATCTGGACGTAACCACGGTAGGGTATTATTTAATAATAATTCTGCTTGGCGTTTGACCAGACGGTGCGAGTAAGTAATCGGGGCGGGCATTAACACATCGGTTTCATTGCTGGCATAGCCAAACATTAAACCTTGGTCGCCAGCACCTTGTTCATGATCGTCGCTATCATCAACACCCATGGCAATATCAGGGGATTGTTTACCAATTGCATTCAGTACGGCACAGGTATTACCATCAAAACCGCATTCCGGATTATCATAGCCAATCGCTTTAACCGTTTCTCGAACCACAGCTTCGGTATCGATCACCGCATGGGTGGTAATTTCACCGGCCAGAATAACCATCCCGGTTTTAACCATCGTCTCACAAGCAACCCGAGAGGTCGGGTCTTGTTCTAAAACCGCATCTAAAATAGCATCGGATACAGCATCAGCTAACTTGTCAGGGTGACCTGCTGAAACGGATTCTGAGGTGAAAATAAAATTATTACTCATTAAGTATTACTCCAAAGGCTTTTAAGGCTTTTAAGGCTTTTAAGGCTTTTAAGGCTTTTAAGGCTTTTAAGGCTTTTAAGGCTTTTAAGGCTTTTCAAATTATGGTGGGCCCTGTAGGACTCGAACCTACGACCTGCCGATTATGAGTCGGATGCTCTAACCAACTGAGCTAAGGGCCCGATAAATTAATTGTTTTAGAGGATAGCGTGAATTTTACACGGGTAAGCATAGTCCATACGGCTAATCTTGGAAGACTAATCATTTTCTAGAAAGCAGCGCAACTGCTCAGAACGCGAAGGATGACGCAATTTACGCAGTGCCTTTGCTTCAATTTGACGAATCCTTTCTCTCGTTACATCAAACTGTTTGCCAACTTCTTCCAACGTGTGGTCAGTATGCATGTTAATACCAAAACGCATACGCAACACCTTAGCTTCTCGAGCAGTTAAGCCCGCTAAAACATTTTGTGTAGACTCCATAAGACCTGCTACCGTTGCCGATTCAATGGGTGAAAGAACCTTAGAATCCTCAATAAAATCACCTAAATGGGAGTCTTCATCATCACCAATCGGCGTTTCCATTGAAATTGGTTCTTTAGATATCTTTAAGACCTTACGCACCTTATCTTCAGGCAGCGCCATGCGCTCGGCCAACTCTTCTGGCGTTGCTTCTCGCCCCTGTTCTTGAAGTATTTGTCTGGAAATACGATTCAACTTATTAATCGTTTCAATCATATGAACCGGAATACGAATCGTTCTTGCCTGGTCAGCAATAGAGCGAGTAATGGCTTGACGAATCCACCAAGTCGCGTAAGTAGAGAATTTATAGCCCCGACGATATTCAAACTTATCTACCGCCTTCATTAAACCTATATTACCTTCTTGAATTAAATCAAGAAACTGCAAACCCCGATTAGTATATTTCTTTGCTATAGATATAACCAAACGCAAATTAGCTTCGATCATTTCCTTTTTTGCCCGGCGGGCTTTCGCTTCACCAATCGTTAACCGGCGGTTAATATTTTTTAAATCATTAACACACAACGTATAACGTTTCTCAATTTCAAGCAAAGTGCCTTGCGCTTCTAAAATCGTATCCTTTTTCTCTTGTAATACCTCAGAGTAAATTTTTCCCGAAGCAATATGCGACTCCACCCAATCAAGATTTGGCTCATTATTGACAAAAGATGCTATAAACTCCTTACGTGGCATTTTGGCATCACGAACACAAATATCCAAAATAGTTTTTTCTTGATCACGTATATCCTGTATAACGCTGCCTTGAAAATCAACTAATCGCTTAAAATATTTAGGCGCAAATTTAAATTCGAGAAAAATATCTGCTAATTGCCCTAAAGCATCCTGTGTTTTAGCACTATCATACGCACTCTTCTTCAGTAACGAATAAACCCCCTTCAAAGAGACAGCCAGTACATCTATCCGCTCCTTTACATCTTCATAGGCTAATTCCGGCACTTCTTCAGGCTCTTCTTCCTCACCAACAGCATCAACAGCTCGATTAATACCCGGCAAAACGACCTCAGGCTCAGTATAATCGGCAAAATCGACGACAATATCTTTTAATTTTGGTCCGTCCTCACTACCAATAAGCGCAAAATCCAACAAAAACTCATCGACAATATAAGGCGCATGGCCTAAAGCCTCAATTACTTGCTTATGACCTTTTTCAATGCGTTTCGCAATCTTCAACTCATCTTCACGCGTCAATAACTCTACAGAGCCCATTTCCCGCATATACATTCTAACGGGGTCCGTAGTCTTACCAAACTCACCATCAACACTGGCCAAGGCTGCCGCCACTTCAGCCGCCGCTTCATCATCAGTACTGGCTCCTGCCGCACCCGACATCAAACTATCAGCATCAGGCGCAACCTCATGAACTTCAATCCCCATATCATTAATCATACTAATGATATCCTCGATTTGATCAGGCTCTACAATATTGCTAGGCAAATGATCATTGATTTCAGCGTACGTTAAGTACCCTTTATTTTTACCCTTGGAAATAAGTTGTTTGAGCTGAGATTGCTGAGATTGTTGATTCATCTATCTTAGTGTCTTTATCAAATAACTTTTCATTATAACTCACACACCCGTTAAAAAGAATAGATAAACCCTATTTCATAGCAAGAAAACGCAACATTTTCTTTTTTTCATCCAGAGTAAGGCCTAACGCCTGCTCTTTTTTCAGCAACTGAGCCAAATCAGCCTCCACCACCTGAGCGACTAACCGCCTTACTGCCCCGGCAAACTCCACCTCCAGAACCGACTCCGGAACCAACACAGGCACCTGAACAAGAGCCCGAACCTGACTTTCTTCGGGCTCGCCACGAAAATTTTCCAACAAGCCACCGGTTGTTAATTCTGGTTTTTTCGCTATTACCGACAAAACCTTCCGCAACAAATTAAGTCCTGGCGAGTCCAAAGACAAATCGACACCGTCCTTTAAAAACTGAGACTGCGCAAGCTCTGGGTTTTGTAATAACAACGCATTCGCCGTGCGCGCGGGAGTCACTTTCTCTTTAGATATATCGCTGCGCCGCCTTGTTCCCTCGGACTCTAGATCAAGACTCACATGCTCGACTTGCTCATTTAACCTGCCAACCATCATTTCTCTGAAATACCCTGATGGCAAGGTCTTCAGGTAAGCTTTGGCTTTAACCATCAACGCCGCTCGCCCTTCTAATGTCTGCAGATCCAAAGCCCCGCTCAGGCGACTAAAAAAATAATCTGACAACGGTGATGCCGCCGCAAGCCGAGCTAAAAAAGCATCCACACCTTCACGACGAATTAATGAGTCAGGATCCTCCTTCTCCGGAAGTAACATGACTCTAATATGCCGACCATCTTTTAAACAAGGAAGACCTGCCTCAATAGCCCGCCACGCCGCCTTTAACCCTGCCTCATCACCGTCAAAACACAAAATTATTTCAGCTGTAAAACGAAATAATAAATCAAAATGCGCCCTTGTTGGCGCTGTACCCAAAGTAGCTACCGCATTTCTAAGGCCAAATTGAGCCAAGGCGATAACATCCATATAGCCTTCGACCAATAATATTTGCGCAGGCCGTCCTTTTTTCTCCAATAATTCATACAAACCATAAACTTCATTGCTCTTATGAAAAACAGGCGTTTCTGGAGAATTAAGATATTTCGGTAACGCATCGCCCAAAACCCGCGCACCAAAAGCAACAACCCTCCCGCGCCGGTCTCGAATCGGAAACATAATTCGCCCACGAAAACGGTCATAGCTACGACCACCTTCCTTCGCTATAAGCAGGCCGGCTTTTTTCAAAAGCCCAGTATCAAATTGATCTGCCAACAGATGCCACTGGTCAGGCGCATAGCCTAATAAAAAATCACGAGCCACCTCACCGGAAACACCTCGATCCTTAAAATATTGAACGGCCAAACCATCATTGTTAGAATCACGTAACTGCTGAGCATAGAATTTTGCCACTTGCTGCTGCACAGCATAGAGCGACGCCAAATCTTGCTTGCCAATCAATGGCGTCGTTACTGACTCTTCTCTAGGCACATCAATGCCAACAAAAGAAGCCAAGTCCTCAACGGCCTCGACAAAATTTAGATGACTATAATCCATCAAGAAACCAATCGCATTGCCACTGGCCCCACAACCAAAACAGTGGTAGAACTGCTTGCGACGACTGACAGAAAAACTAGGCGTTTTTTCGGTATGAAAAGGACAACGAGCAACATAATTGCTCCCTGTTTTTTTGAGGGGGAGATAACTATCGATTAAATCAACGACATCTACGCGCGTCAGAAGATCATCGATAAAAACAGAAGGGATTAATCCAGCCATACTACAATACGGCGAAAAAACCTACAGAGCCAACTAACAAGAATACTGCACTAACTTGCTGATAACATCCCTTTTATCTTAGCGCTCACTATAGACATATCGGCACGGCCTTGCATTTTGGGTTTGACTCGCCCCATAACCTTACCCATATCTTTAATCGCAGTAGCATTTGAAGCCGTAATCGCCTCCAAAACGATCGTATTAATCTCATCTTCAGACAGCGGCTGTGGCAAAAAACCCTGAATCACACTGATTTCTTGCTCTTCCACTAACGCTAAGTCCTCTCGACCTGCCGGTCGATATTGCGCTATTGACTCACGTCGCTGCTTCAGCATCTTATCAAGTACAACAATGACCTCATGCTCATCCAATTCAATACGCTCATCAACTTCACGACGCTTGATGTCAGCCATCATTAAACGAATAACACCTAATCTAGGCTTGTCACCCGCTTTCATGGCTGCTTTCATAGCGCCTCTGATGCGTTCTTTAATTGAAGCTGTCATCAATGCCTCTGCTGATACAATTAAAGTTGTGGGCGACCACGACGTAAATTCTTCAACGCATAACGCTCACGCGCCAATTTTTTCTGGTGCCTCTTAACTGCAGCAGCTGACTTACGCTTACGCTCAGCCGTTGGTTTTTCATAAAACTCACGGCGACGCACTTCTGCTAAAACACCTGCTTTCTCACAAGAGCGCTTGAATCGACGTATTGCGATATCAAATGGCTCATTTTCTTTAACTTTTATTGACGGCATTTAATGACCTAATTTGCTAAAATCGTTACTTCAAGACCCCAACATTGGGATCTAATTCAAGATGAACCGACAATTATACTGTATAACTAGCTCATAAATAAACCCCAAAATGTATGTATTAGGTATTGAAACATCCTGCGATGAAACTGGCGTCGCTATTTTTCACTCAAAAAAAGGGCTTATCAGCCATTTTCTACACAGCCAAATTGCCATTCATGCGGAATATGGCGGAGTTGTTCCCGAGCTCGCATCACGGGATCATATCAGAAAACTTATCCCGCTCATCAAGCAAACATTAAAGGATAGCGGCTTAACACCCAAAGACATCAATGGTATCGCTTACACCTCAGGACCGGGCCTCATTGGCGCCTTACTGGTTGGCGCCGCCACAGCGCGAAGTCTTGCCTGGACATGGCAAGTACCTTCGATAGCTGTCCATCATATGGAAGGGCACCTGCTCGCCCCGATGCTGGAAGAAAACCCACCGCCTTATCCTTTCGTAGCCCTTTTAGTTTCTGGTGGCCATACCTTACTGGTAGAAGTAACCGCTATTGGACACTATGAAATTTTAGGGGAATCGCTTGATGATGCCGCTGGTGAAGCCTTTGATAAAACAGCTAAAATGCTTGGTCTTGGCTATCCCGGGGGGCCTTATTTATCCAAGCTAGCTGAACAAGGAATACCGAACCGCTTTAAATTTCCCAGACCCATGACCAATCGCCCCGGCCTGGACTTCAGCTTTAGCGGCCTCAAAACGTTTACAAAAAACACGCTACTCTCTACGCCGCAAAGCGACCAAGATAAAGCTGATATTGCCTTAGCATTTCAACAGGCCGTAGCCGAAACATTAACGATTAAATGTAAGCGTGCGCTCGAACAAACCCAACTTAATCGATTAGTTATTGCCGGCGGCGTTAGTGCCAACATCCAAATTAGAGCCTCTCTTAAGGCGATGACCGACAAAAAGAACGCCGAACTCTTCTTTCCAAGACTTGAGTTTTGCACCGACAACGGCGCTATGATCGCCTACGCTGGCTGCCAACGCCTATTAACCGGCCACCAAGAGTCTCTTATTATAGAAGGCCGCCCTCGCTGGCCTATAAATGAATTAAACCGCCCTTAATTAACCCTCAGTGCCTTGAGCCAAACGCATAATATTAGCCTTGTGGCGCCATAAAGAGAGCAATGAAATAACCGTTGCAATAAAAATATATTCTGGTTCGGCAACGATGAACCATGCAAAAACCGGCGTCAAACAACCCGCAATCAATGCTGATAGCGATGAAACTTTAGAGACCTTTAAAACGGCTATCCACGTGAGCGCCACAACAAACCCCAACCCCCAAGACAAACCTAAAAGCACCCCGCAACCGGTAGCAACACCCTTACCGCCCTTAAAATTAAAAAAAACAGGGAATAGGTTACCTAAAAAAACCGCCAATGCTGAAAGCATCACAATACTGTTAGAATCACTCACAATTTTTGCCAACCAGACCGCTAACAACCCTTTTAACAAATCACTAAAAAGCGTGATGCCCGCCGCCTTCTTTCCGCCAACACGCATAACATTTGTTGCTCCTGGGTTTTGAGACCCGTGTTCGCGCGGGTCATCAAACCCCATCAATTTGCAAACAATAATACCACTCGAAACTGACCCCAATAGATAAGCGGCAGGTATAACTAACCATTCAAACATTCATTTCACCTTAGTAATTTTTAATTCAATTAAAGTTACTCCACGACTTCTCGATAACTTTAAAACATCGTACTAAACACTACTCTAGAGATTTTTATTTTTAAATTCAAATAATAAAAACAACACCAAACGCGTTAACAATGATTTTATCTCATACCTATAGAACGTATTACTTGCTACTATAAGCGACAATTTAAAATACTTATCCTAATTTCAGGAAACATATGGACATAATATTTTTAAAAGGTCTGGAAATTGACACCATCATTGGAATTTATGACTGGGAGCGCAATACCAAACAAACACTAATTCTTGATTTTGAGCTTGCTTACGACATCCGTAAAGCAAGCCAAACCGATAATATTGAAGACACTCTCGACTACAAGGCCCTTACGAAACAAGTCACCGCCTTTGTTGAACCTAGTCAATTCTTATTAGTCGAAACATTAGCCGAAGAAATCTGTGCATTGGTCTTAAAAGAATTTAATACCCCGTGGGTCAAGTTAACCTTAAATAAAAAAGGCGCTATCAGTACCGCACGGGATGTCGGCATTATTATTGAAAGAGGCCAAAAATAACTCATGCCCATTGGACATATCAGCATAGGCAGTAACATTAAAAAGGAAAAAAATATTCCTTCGTGCTTAATTGCCCTAGAAAAAGAATTGGGTACGCTAAAAACCTCGAGCACCTATGAAACCGAACCCGTAGGCTTCACCGGCGCCAACTTCTTTAATCTTATTGCCGTTTTCAATTCAGAGTTACCCGTCAAAACAATAGGAAAAACACTCAAACGTATTGAAAAGGAACACGGCCGCGTACATGGCGGCAACAAGTTCGAGGCCCGAACACTTGACCTTGACTTAATCCTCTATGGAAACCTTATTCTTTCAGAAGGACGACTACAAATTCCTCGCAATGAAATTACCCGCTATGCTTTTGTACTTGAACCACTAGCCGAGATTTCACCAAATCTTAGACATCCCGAAACTAACATAGAATACGCTGAACTTTGGGAAAACTTTGATAAATCAGACCTTAAACAACACAAAATAGATACCCCAAGCTAACTAAACAACGTTCTTCCGCCGTCTACCGTAACAACCTGACCTGTAATATACTGGCCTTGGTCAACCAAAAAAAGTACCGCTTTAGCAATATCGTCCGGCTGACCACACCGCCCTAACGCAATACGCGATAGCACCGTTTTTTTTGCCTCGTCCATGTCATCACTCCCTTCTGGCCACAAAATCGCCCCTGGTGCCACCGCATTCACCCGAACAACCGGCGCAAACTCTTTCGCCAAAACCCGAGTCATCGCCTCTAACCCTGCCTTTGCAATACTATAAACGGGGTACCCAGATAAACCATTGCCGGCATGAATATCGGTAATGTTAACGATACAGCCTTGTTGAGAGGCAAGAGTCGGCCATAAACTTTTCGACAAGAAAAAGGGCGCCTTTAAATTAACACCCAACAACTCATCCCAATCAGCCATTGCTACTGTCGCCAATTCTGTAGGATAAAACACTGAAGCGTTATTCACTAAAACGGTTAAGTCCTTTGGAACCGACTCAACTAACGCGCTGCAATCTTCAGTATTTAATAAATCAGCTTGAATCAATGTCGCAGAATTAGGCCGCAGTGCATTGAGCCGGTCAGATAACTCACAAGCTTGCTCTCTAGAATGTTGATAATGAATCAGAATATCAAACCCAGCGCCATGTAACGTACGTGCTATCTCTGCACCAAGCCGTTTTGCTGCACCGGTAATCAATGCTGTTTTACTCACCAGACTTCTCCATTTCTGCTCACCCGAACCCCCTAAAATCTTTATCGAACCCATAGAAACCTTGTCAATCACGTCATCTTATCTTACTTTATCCTTGATAAGGCTCATCACAACCATATTTAACAAACCACAATCAATACAATGAAAGCACCAAGCCATTTTTTAGAACCCCTATTTAACGACATGCGCCAATGGCGCCAACACCTTCACCAACACCCAGAAACGGCTTTTGAAGAAATACAAACAGCGCAGTTTATCAGCGATAAACTTAAAAGCTTTGGGCTTGACGTTCACCAAGGTCTTGGCGGCACAGGCGTCGTCGCCTCTATTACCGCTGGCGATAGTCATGCTACGATAGGCCTGCGCGCCGACATGGATGCACTGCCTATTCAAGAATTAAATTCCTTTACTTACAAATCTGTTCATAACGGCAAAATGCACGCTTGTGGTCATGACGGTCACTCAGCAATGCTCCTCGGTGCCGCTTGCTACTTATCTCAACAACAAAACTTTAACGGTACGGTGCGGTTTATTTTCCAACCCGCAGAAGAAGGACGGGCAGGGGCTCAACGAATGATAGAAGAGGGCTTATTCAAACAATTCCCCGTCGACAGCGTCTATGGAATGCATAATTTCCCCGACCTCCCCGAAGGGCATTTCGCGATAAAAGCAGGCGCTATGATGGCTTCATTCAACTGCTTTAAAATTACCGTCGCAGGACAAGCGACGCATGCAGCGATGCCGCACCTTGGAAAAGACCCGATTGTAGCAACCGCTCACTTGATAACAGCCCTGCAAACCATTATCAGCCGCACGGTTGACCCTGCCCAAGCCGCCGTTCTCTCCGTTACTCAAATTCGTGCAGGTAATACTTGGAATGCTATTCCTGAATCGGCCCAACTTAAAGGGACCTTCCGTTGCTTTAGCCCTATTATAGAAAAACAACTTCAAAGTGCTATTTCAGGGCTCGCAACCACACTTTGTAAAAGCTTTGGATTAAAGGCAACGATTGAATTTAACCCAGAAAACCCGGGTTATCCCGTTACGTGGAACGATGACCAGGCCGCACAACTATGCACCCAAGTGGCAACCACTATTGCCGGCAAAAACGGGGTCGAACTTAATCCAGAACCCAGCCTTGGCGCAGAAGATTTTGCCTTTATGCTCAAAGAAAAACCCGGCTGCTACATCTGGATTGGCAATGGCCCTTCAACAGGGTCTTGCTTGCTACATAACCCGCACTACGACTTTAATGATGCCATTCTACCAGTTGGTGCCGCCTATTGGGTTAAACTAACAGAAACGCTATTAGCCCCATAAAAAACACCACACAGAAATATTTTTACTCTGGTCTTATTTTTCAGCCTTTGGAAAAGACAATAAATGGCGCATCTTTTCTGCCTTCGTCTTAAGATAATCGAGGTTATCACTGTGATAGTCCGATTCAATCGCAATGCGCCCTGCAATCAACACCCCTAACTGACGCAGGTCTTCAATCTTTTTAGGATTATTAGTAATCAAACGAATCGAGTCCACACCTAAATCCTCCAACATAAGCGCTGCCAAATTATATTCTCGCTCATCCGCTAAATGCCCTAAATGAATATTGGCATCAACCGTATCCAGACCCTCATCCTGTAAATTATAAGCCTGTAATTTTTTCAGCAAACCAATACCACGACCCTCTTGACGCAAATAGACCAGAACACCAAACCCTTCCTCGCTAATTAATTGTAGGGCCAAATCCAATTGCTCCCCACAATCACAACGTCTTGACCCTAACACATCCCCGGTAAAACATTCAGAATGTATCCTCACAGGAACATCTTTAGCCCCGGAAACATCCCCTTTTACAAAAGCAATATGCTCCTTATCGTCGACATTATTAGAATAATAATGCAAATCAAACTCACCGTGCTTAGTCGGAATACGGGTTTGAACTAAATCCTCCAAAACTATGGTCACTATTGACACCTAACTCCACGTTGTCGTGCTATTTGAAAAATAAATCAACAAATCATCCTTAAATAGACGGTCATTCTATAGCGGATAACATAACGATTCTAGCTAAAATTAGATACTCTTTTCAGCCAAAAAGCACTCCGCACAACCTTATTTATTTGGTTTGTTTTTTTTATTTTTACCCTTATCAGATGAATCTACCCCCTCTGCTTTAGGCTTCTTCTTACCACCGACAATGGAGGCATTTAATTGCTTACCCGAAACCCAAACCTTCTTTAAAGAACGAAACAAAGACCTCGGCATACCTTCCGGTAAATCCACGGTTGAATGATCGTCAAAAATCTTTATTTTCTGAATAAGATCGCCTTCTAATCCCGTTTCATTAGCAATCGCCCCAACAATATTACCCGGCTCAACACCGTCATTTTTACCCACTTCGAGTCTAAACTGCTCCATTTCAACACCCGGAGCACCTTTTCTTGGTGGCCGACTTGAAGCGGCTTTATCTAAACCGGGCTTGTTTCTTTCTTGTGACTTACGGCTTTTATTACGGTCGTCAGAGCCACGTTGTGACCTTCTATCTTGAGATCGCTCCTCAGAACCCCGTTGACGCTTTGCACTCTTTTCAATCAACATAGGCTCATCGCCCTGAAATAACTTCGCCAAAGCAGCCGCGACTGTTACTGTAGACACATCATTTTCTTGCTGATATTCGGTCAATAATTTCTCGAAAAAAGCCAAATCGCCATTTGCAATGGTCTCGTTTATTTTATCTTTAAAACGATCCACTCGCTTTTCATTAATCACTTTTGTAGATGGCAATTCCATCGGTTCAATTTTCTTACGCGTTGCCCGTTCAATAGAAGACAGCATTCGCTTTTCACGTGGCGCTACAAATAAAATCGCTTCACCCTCTCGGCCGGCCCGCCCCGTACGTCCAATACGATGCACATAAGACTCAGTGTCATAAGGAATATCATAATTGATCACATGACTGATTCGCTGCACATCCAAACCCCGTGCGGCAACATCCGTTGCAATTAAAATATCTAACTTTCCTTTTTTAAACTGATTAATGGTCCGCTCACGCTGATTTTGCGCAATATCGCCATTGATGGCCGCCGCCCCATAACCCCGCGCTGATAATTTTTCTGTCAACTCGACCGTTGCCGTTTTAGTTCTGACAAAGATAATAATGGCGTCAAAGGGTTCAGCTTCTAAAATACGGGTCAGCGCATCGAGCTTTTGAACACCACTAACGGTCATAAATCGCTGGCGAATAGTTTCTGCCGTTGTCGTTTTAACCTTAATAGTAATCTCTTCAGGATCGTTCAAATAACGCTGCGCAATACGCCTAATTTCTTTGGGCATCGTTGCAGAAAATAGGGCGATTTGTCGATCTTGCGGTGTTTGTTCCATGACCCATTCAACATCATCGATAAATCCCATCCGAAGCATCTCATCGGCCTCATCAAGAACCAAGCAATCCAGCTCACTGACATTCAAGGTGCCGCGACGCATATGATCCATGACCCGCCCGGGCGTGCCCACTACAACATGAACGCCTCGCTTCAAGGCTCTTATTTGCCCACTATAATCCTGGCCCCCATAAACCGGCAGCACATGAAACCCCTTAATTTTTGAGGCATAACGCTGAAAGGCTTCTGCAACCTGAATCGCCAGCTCTCTAGTTGGCGCGAGGACTAAGACCTGAGGTATTTTTTTCTTAGTGTCTATACGCGATAAAATAGGCAACGCAAATGCCGCCGTTTTACCGGTCCCTGTTTGCGCCTCGCCTAAAACATCTTTTCCGAGCAATAATGGCGGAATAGTTCGAGCCTGAATGGGAGTCGGCGTTTCATAGCCAACACTGTTTAATGATTTTAAAACTGGATCGGATAAATTTAAATCCTTAAATAACGTTACTGTCGTATCAATAGTCATGCATATACCTAAATAATTAAATAAGGCGCCATACTGCAGCTATGGGTGTATTTTTAAGAAATCAACTGAAAAGCAAACGAACGTTTTTGAAACGCCTTCAGGAAATTCACCACACTATGAAATCAATTCGACCCTAGTGAAAGAGACTGTGAAATGAACGAATAATGAAACTTTAGTAATGCAGATTTAACGCTGGCGCCGATTGTATCACTTTCTTGATTAAATTCATAGGTTTACCTATCGCTCATTCAAGACACGGAACCAAACAAAAAAACCAAGATCCTATTATTTAACAGTCCTGCACCTTCTATTCTCTTAACGCTCTATACTTAATAGTATGAAATTATTAATCATTGGCATTATTTTAATCGGAATTGTTTTTTATACGATAAAAACTCAGAATAACCCCGTTACGGCAAACACCGCCCCAGCCCTTTTAACACAAAACAACCCACTGGCCGTCGCGACTTTTGCCGGCGGTTGCTTTTGGTGTGTAGAAGCTGACTTTGAGAAACTCGCCGGCGTCCACCACGTTATTTCTGGCTTTAGTGGCGGCCAGATAAAAAATCCAAGCTACGAACAAGTCTCCCGAGGAACCACCGAACACCTAGAAACCGTACAAGTATTCTATGACCCTACCCAGATAACCTACGAACAGTTACTCGCTACATTTTGGCGTCAAATTAACCCCACCGATAATGGCGGACAATTTGTTGACCGCGGCAAACAATACCAGAGTGCTATTTTTTATCACAGCCCTAAACAAAAAGAAATGGCCGGCCAATCCCGCAAAAACCTCAATGATTCCAATCGTTTTCAACAACCCATCGTCACCTCAATACGCGCTTTTAACGGGTTTTTCCCTGCCGAACCGTATCATCAAGACTATTACCTGAAAAACCCACTTCGCTATAGTTTTTATCGGAATAATTCTGGCCGAGACGCCTACCTCGAAAAAACCTGGGGTAAAGACTTAAAAGTTAAACTAACATCCCCAAAGATCTCTCCACGTTTTTTCAAACCCACTGAAAAAAAAATCAAAAACACCCTAACCCCTCTCCAATACCGTGTAACCCAAGAAGATGACACCGAAGAACCGTTCCGTAATTTATATTGGGATAATAAAAAACAGGGCATCTATGTTGATATTGTCAGCGGAGAACCGTTATTTTCTTCGCGTGACAAATACCGTTCCGGTACCGGTTGGCCCAGTTTTACGCGTCCACTCGCGCCTGAGCATATCATCAAAAAGGATGATAATTTTTTATTCATAAATCGTACTGAATTACGCAGTTTTTACGCCGACTCCCATCTAGGCCACCTTTTTACCGATGGCCCTCAACCCACCGGGCTTCGTTATTGTATAAACTCTGCCGCCTTACGTTTTATTCCCCAACAGGCGATGAAACAAGAAGGTTATGGCTCATTGATCCATTTCACACAACCCTCTCAAGTCAACAACACATAACGTTGTAGCTTTAGTACAACACCGCTCGCTAACCGTGTTAATATCGCTCGCAATCTTATTAATCGGCCAAAATTTTCAATAAAAATCGGCCTGCATTAGCTATTCCCCAGCACCAGACCCTTCACTTAACATAACTTTCACGGCTAGTGCTATATAAAGTATTGATAATTAGGTATAATGAAGGGTTTTTATCGAAACTTATCCTGATTTAGGGGCTAGAAAATTATGTGTTGGAGTGGGGAAGCGTCAGGTGTTCTGGCAACCGTAGGGCTCAGCGCCGCTGTCTATGTGGCTAGAAGAGGGGAGTCTAAAGAACTTTGGATTCCATTAACTTATTTTGCGTTAATGGAATTATTACAGGCATTTACTTATGTCTATATTGACCTGTGCGACAATCCCAGCAATCAAATTCTCACCCTGTTTGGTTATTTACACATTGCATTTCAGCCTTTTTTCGCCAATATGGTTGCGATGTATTTCATACCCGAAGAAGTCAAATTTAAAATCCAAACCACCGTCTATAGTATCTGTACGATCGGTGCTATTGCGATGCTGGTTAAAATGTATCCCTTTGCTTGGGCGGGATCTTGTAACATTGGGATTGAAGGCTTTTGCGGCCCTGAGGTTTGTTCTGTTTCCGGTGACTGGCATATTGCGTGGCAACTGCCGCTAAACGGCCTCATGTCAGACCCCGTCCCTTGGCTTTTTGATTTTAACTGGGGACTACACGCCTTAACCTATATTTTAGTCGCCTTTATGCTGCCGCTGATCTATGGCTCTTGGCGCTTTGTTGGTTTTCATTACATTGTTGGGCCTTGGATTTCAGATATCACTACGACTGACCCCAATGAGTACGCTGCCGTCTGGTGCTTATTTTCTATTGCACTGTGCCTGTCGGTTATTAAAACGCCAATCAGAAAATACTTACACGTTCGAAACTGGCCTTTTTATAAAAGGCTCATCACCAAACCCGATGAGACTGGCCAACCTGAGTCTTTATCCTGACGAACGTTCTCAAATAAAAAAGCCCCGTAGAAAA
>Ga0209775_1000238_pt1 | contig 34188 bp, 33 predicted proteins | sample SaaInlV_135m_DNA_FD_184661 | JGI IMG/M metagenome (GOLD analysis project Ga0209775, IMG submission 184661) | Marine microbial communities from expanding oxygen minimum zones in the Saanich Inlet - SI072_LV_135m_DNA (SPAdes) (version 2) | ecosystem: Environmental > Aquatic > Marine > Intertidal... | reverse complement strand
TGCATAGTCAAATTTCCATTTCCAAGCATATTTTCAAATTGATCAAACATGTCGTCAAAACCAATTGAAAAAGGTCTTAGAGAGTTAAAGATTGATAGATCCTTACTTGTCATAATATTCTCCTTTTTTTTTAAGCAAGTTTATTTTATGTAAGTCCCATTAGGCGACTGACAGTTTATATTTGGGAATTAATTCTTATATTTCAAGATTAAAAAGATTAAATTTTTTCTGATATTTTTAATGCAAATGCATAATCTACTGTAATCTCCTCTATAGCACCGTCTCTACCAGATTTTCCACCATGACCAGCATTCATTTCTGTTTTTAATAAAAGTAAATTGTTATCAGTTTTATACTCTCTTAATTTTGCAGTAAATTTTGTAGGTTCATCAAACAAAACTCTATTATCGCTTAAACTTGTGGTGATTAAAATATGAGGATAATCAATTTTTTTAATATTGTTATAGGGTGCATAAGAAAATATATAATCAAAATGTTCTTTATTATCTTTAGCATTTCCAAACTCATCAAACTCTCCAACAGTTAAGGGAAGAGAATGATCAAGATTTGTTGTTAAAGAGTCTACAAATGGTACAGCCATAATAATTCCGAGAAATAATTCTGGAGATTGATTAACAACAGCTCCCATTAATAGACCTCCCGCTGATCCACCCATGCCAATAATTTTACCTTTTGATGAATACTGGTTCTCAATCAAGTATTTCGCTCCATAGATATAATCTTCAAAGGTATTTTTTTTATTAGTAAGTTTTCCCTCTTTCCACCATTTCATTCCTTTTTCCATACCACCTCGAATATGTGTGGTGGCCCAAATGATATCTCGATTAATTAAACTTAATTTTGTAGAAGAAAAATTTGGACTCATGGAGTTGCCATATGAACCATATCCATAGAGTAATAAGTTTGCCGAACCATCAATTTTAGTTTTTTTGTGTCTAGTAATTGTTAGTGGGACTAATCTTCCATCGTGAGATTTGTATTCTACTCTTTCAACAATATAGTCATCCGGATTATGACCAGAAGGTATTTCCTGCTCTTTAACAAGTTTTTTAGTTTTGTTAGATAAATTGTATAAATAAACTCTAGAGGGCGTTTTTGGAGATGAATAACCAAGATATACATCATTAGTATTTCTATCTCTTTGTACTAAAGACACGCCTGGTACATAAATATTTTCATCAGAAAATATTAACTCTTCCTCAAAATCTGTTGAAATATTTTTAACAAACAATTTGTCTAATGCGTTAGAAGTTTCAGATCTAATGATCCAGTCTTTTAAAAAAGTGAGACCACCTATTAAAACTTCATCTTTAGGAGGAATGAATTTTTTCCATTCTTGATTTACTAGACTATCAGAAACATCAATTTTAAAATCTTCTGCATTTTTATTAGTGTGATTATAAAATTTGTTATCCCAAGAATTTACAGAGTAAAGAATACCTTTCTCTCTTTTCATTATTAGTTTAGGTGTAGGGTTTTCCTCATTTACATCAAAATAATACTGTTCTGATGTGTTATGATCAGATGTATTAATAAAAAAATATTTTTCATCAGAGCTTAAGCCGATACTTACAGTAAATGCCTCACTTTTTTCTTCAAAAATTAACTGATCTTGGTCTGTAAAATTACCAATCTCATGTCTATATATTTTTCTTGCACGATGATTGTCGTCAAGTTTAGAATAAAAAATAAATTTGTCATCTAAACTAAAAGTTATTCCTCCTGAGGTTTCAGAAATTTCTTTTGTAATGATTTGATTGGTCTCAATATTTCTTATAGAAATTGTATAATATTCTGAACCTTTAGTATCTAAAGAATATCCTAGGTACTTATCATTGTTACTTACCTCTAAATCACCAACACCAAAATATTCAACTCCAAGATTTTCTTTTTCTTTATCTCCGTTCCAAACTTCTTCAATTAAGTCTGAATTAATTTTCTTTCGTAATTTTATTGAATAATTGCCAATTTTAGTTGTTTTAGTCCAATATTCGTAGGTGTGATCTTTGTAAGGAAGAGACTCATCATCTAATTTTATTCTTCCTTTAATTTCATCAAATAATTTTTTTTGTAAGGGTTTAGTATTTTTCAAATGGTAATCAGAATATTTATTCTCTTCTTCAAGATAATGTTTAACTTCAGGTAGTAGTTTGTTTTTATCTCTTAGTACCTCTAAAATATTTTTTTGGTGTATCCAGCTATAATTATCTTCCCATGTAACATCATGACATGATTTTAATTCTGGCTTTTTTTTGAGATATGGTATTTTCATTTTATATAGGAAATATATGAATATAATAATTTATACACTGATAATTTTGACTATCTCTTATTTTTTGATGAAATGGTTGAGAAGTTTTTTTTCAAAGAAAATGTCAAAAAGTGTGAGATTATTTACAATATTAGTCCTAATTTTTCTGGCTATTATATTTGCTGTAGGGGGTAAAATTTTACTTACATTACCATTAACCCTTTTAAGTTTAGCTTTAGTAAAGCTTAAAGGATTGTCAGTTTTTCAAATATTCTCATTGTTTAGACTTATTCAAACACTCAGACAATCAGGAAGATTTTCATTTGATAAATCTCAAAATAGCAATTTAAATACACTTTCTGTTTCTGAGGCTTACAAGATATTAAATTTAGATAGTAGTAAAAAACCAACAATGGAATTAGTAAATCAAGCCTATATAAAAATTCAAAAAAAAATACATCCAGATATTTCTCCTGAAACATCAAGACTATCAGCAATTGTCAATGAAGCGAAAGAAATAGTAATTAAAGATATTTCTTAATTTATAATTGATTTAAATTTATCAAAAATCTTATTTGGGTTAATTTTATCTTTACCAAAAGTATTGTGCTGTACGGTGGTTTCACCGTCTGGCATTACAGGGTACATATTTGAACTATAAGAACCATAGATTAAAGGAGTGTCGGTCATAAGAGTTATTGTTTTTATTCCAAGTGCCGATGACAAGTGACTAAAACTTGAATCATTGCAGATTGAAATATCACAATTCTTAATAATAGGCAAAGTATCTGCAATTGATAAACTATCTAAAGGAATACACTTTTCTTTAAATTTTGAGTTTAATATCTCATTTAAAATTGTTTGCTCTTCATCTTTTTTACCTGTCGCTAAGAAAAATTTACTTTTTTTAAAATTATCTATTTTTTCCATAACAGATAAAAAAGTTTTTGAAGGGACTCTTTTTGTTGGTCCTGAGCCACCAATTCCTAAAAGTATGTTTTGTTCATTAGTATCTATGTTATATTCTACGATTGCTTTTTTAATTAAATTATTACTAATTTGAATTTGAGGATTTTTTACAACATCAATTCCTAAATTTTTTTTAATTAAATCTTTTGCAGGTTGAATAATATGTTGATTAGTTTTTGTAAAAAGTGGGTATTGATAAATTTCTTTAATATTAGCTAATCTTGAAACTAAATTAAATCTAAGAGATGAATTAAATATAAAGATTTTATCAAATTCATATTTTTTTAAATCTTGAGCCAATCTAAAGCTTCCAATAATTCCATTATGCCTACCTTCTTTTTTGTTATCTCTCTCTAAAAAAATTATCTTATCTAAATAATCAGTTCGACTCAGATACTGGTCTGCTTTTGAACTTTTTTTTACAAGCAAATTTACTGGAGCATTAAATTTTTTAGAAATTGTCTCTATAAAAGGTAAAAAAATAACGGTATCCCCAATTCCCATTCTGTTTTGAACTGCTAAAATTTTCATATTTATTTATAAACTTTACTAATTGATATTTTTAGATAAATTTTAATTATGAGTAAAATTAATGGTATTTATGCCGCTGTTATGTCTATTTTAAACGATGATTTAACATTAAATATTGAAAGAACTATCAAGCATGCTGAAATGGTTATTGATCAAGGTTGCCATGGAGTTGCAATATTTGGTAGCACAGGCCAAGCTCAACTAATATCTATTGCTGAAAAGATTAATTTATTTAATCAACTATCTACAAGCAAGTATAAAGAAAAATATATAATTGGAACTGGTCTAAACTCGTTAAGTGAAACTATCAATTTAATGAGCATAGCCAGAACTTTAAATTTTAAAAAATTTTTAATTATGCCACCTGCATTTTATAAATATGCAGATAATAATGTTATCAATTTTTATACAAAAATAATAGAAGCACATCCTGAGTGTGAAATAGTACTTTACAATTTTGAAAAGTTATGTGGTTATAAGTTTAGTGTAGAGTGCGTTCAGGAATTAGTGAAACGATTTCCTGAACAAATTATTGGTGTTAAAGATAGTTCTTATAATCTTTTTGAAAATTTAGAAGTAGACAATTTTTCAATTTTACCTGGATCAGAATCTAAGTTATTGAAAGGTTTAGAACTTGGATGCTCTGGAATAATTACAGCAACGTGCAATGCTACATCTGCTTTAGCAAGAAAAGTGTATGATGATTTTTTTGATAAAAAAGAACAATCTGTTAACCAAAAACTTTGTGATGTTAGAAATACATTTGAAAAATATAATTTGATATCTGGACTTCATACTTATTATTCAAAAGACGATCCAATTTACAAAAACGTTTTACCACCATTATCAATTTTAAATTCTAAGGAAGAAAAGGAGTTAATTGATAATTTAGAAAAATTAAATTTTTCTACAAAACCAACATTGGTAACTTGAAATGCAATTGGCTAGATTTCTTAACGGTGCATTTAAGAAAGATGGCTTTATCTTAGAAAACGCTTATTCTAAAAACTTTATAATTGGTTCTCCGAAGAGTAATAAACCAATTAAAGTTAAAATTTTAGATAAAAAACTTCATTATAAATTGTTATTTCGACCTGATTTATATTTTGGAGAGGCTTATACTAATGGTGATATAGTTATTGAAAATGGAAGTTTAAGTGATTTTTTAGATTTAGCTTTAATGAACTTTGGAAGAAATAATTTAAATTTTATTAGTTATTTAATCAATAAGCTTAGAGGATCCTATAGGTACTTAACTAATTTTAATTTTATTAAAAAATCTAAAATGAATGTATCCCATCATTATGATATCTCAGATGATCTTTATGATTTATTTTTAGACTCTAAAAGACAATACTCGTGTGCATATTTTAAAAGTGAAAATGATACTCTTGAAGATGCTCAGAATAATAAAATTCAACATATAATAAAAAAATTAAACATAAAACCTAATCAGAAAGTTCTGGACATTGGCTGCGGCTGGGGATCTTTGGCTACTGATATTGCTAAAACTTCTAATTGTAAAGTTTTGGGAATAACGCTGTCTCAAAACCAGTTTAATTATTGCAATAAAAAAGCAAAAGAGCTTGATTTAGAGAAACGCTTAACGTTTAAATTAATGGATTACCGACAACTAGATGAAAAATTTGATAGAATTGTAAGTGTTGGAATGTTTGAGCATGTTGGTAGGAAATTTTATAAGAAATTTTTCAAACAAATTGATAAGTTATTAAATGACGATGGTATATCTTTAATTCATACAATAGGCTCAGTTAATCCACCAAGAGACCCACATCCTTGGATAACCAAATATATTTTTCCAGGGGGATATACCCCAAGTTTAAGTGAAGTAACTACGCCGATCGAAAAAGCTGGTTTAATTATATCTGACATTGAGGTTTTAAGACTTCATTATTCACACACATTGAGACACTGGAAAGAAAACTGTATTAAAAATAGAAAAAAAATTATTCAAATGTTTGATGAAAAGTTTTTTAGAATGTGGGAATTTTATTTAGCTGGATGTGAAATGGCATTCAAATGGGGTGATCAGGTTGTATATCAATTTCAACTTACAAAAAATTATACATCAACACCAGTAACAAGAGACTATATTTATCAATGATTTATTGATAGATATAATTCTCTTGAACATGAAAAAAATAAAAAAACAATCAAAAAAAACAAAAAAAAAAGTTAAGAAAAAAGTAAATAAAAAATCAAAAGCTATCATTAAAAAAGTAAAAAAAATAAAATCAAAAGTTATCATTAAAAAAGTAAAAAAAATAAAATCAAAAGTTATCATTAAAAAAGTAAAAAAAATAAAATCAAAAATTAGATCAAGAAAATTAGATAAAGCTAAAAAAAAAATTATAAATAAAAAAATACCAATAAAACAAAATTTTATTTTAAGATTAATAAATTTTCAAAATTCTTTAAGACCTAAAATAAACTTTAAAATTAGTTTTAGTGTTGAAAAATATATTCAAGCTTTCTTTGATAAAATAGCTAATACAATTTTTGAATATAAAGAGACTAAAAAAGACGAAGCTAGAAGACTAAAATTAGAAAAATTAGAAAAAGAAAGACTAGAAAAAATTAATCTTGAAAATGAAAAGCAAAAACAAGAGGAATTAAAGATTAAGTTACAGGAACAAGCTTTAAAAGATGAAATTAAGTTAGATAAACAAAGAGCCAAAGATATAAAAATCTTTCTTCGAAAAGAGCAAGCTTTATTGAGAATAGAACAAGCTGAAAAACAAAAGCAATTCTTGAAGCAATTAAGATTAGAAAAACAAATTGAAAAATTCAGAATTAGAGAAGTTAAAGAATTAGAAAAATTAGAAAAAATTTCACTTAGAGAAAAAAGAGATGATTATGCTGCCCTTCAGCAACGAATAGAAAAATTAAAGGAAAAATATCGAATAATTAGAGATCAGAAAATAAGAGAAAGAGTGGAGGCGCTTGGAGTAAAAATTCAAGGTGATGAAGATAGAGAAACATTACTGCAAAAAGAAAAAGAATACACAATAGCAAGGCAAAAAATAGAATTTGCACTTGAAAGTTTTTACCGTAGTGCAAGCAGTTTAGTGTTTCAGTTAAACAAAAGACACATTACAAGACACATGTCCATCTTCAGATGTATTGATAAAAGATTTGAGACTGGTGAAATTTTTGTTAAGTGGGATGAGTCTTCTGATGAAGATTGGTTGTTATTAATATATATTAAAAATAACTCACCAGATGAAGGAATAGTCATTGAAGATAAGACTAACCAAGAAAAAAATATATCTCACGAATTTAAAAATAATGAAATATTTAAAGCATCAGATACGATGGTTGACTCACTCACACAGCTTATTGCCAGAAAAAGGTCAAAAAATGACAATTAAACTATCTTATTTAATTAAATAATATTCCGAATGTTTTTTGGAACAATTACAATGATAATTCTATACCTAATCTTAAGATATACTCTTGCTTGGATAACCTATTATAACAATTTAGACTCAAGACTTGGAGACTCTACATGGCGTTGGAGTTATGATTATCAGGTAGTTGGTGAAAGAGATATTTCAGATTTAGATGATAAAGATTTTGTGAGACTAAGAAGAAAAAAAAATAAGATTGTTACTTTAATGTATTCAGTTGTAATGATCATGTTTATTGCTTCTATGTCTTTATTGAGTAAGTTTTTAATATTTTTTCTAAATTAGTTTTTAATTTTTTTTAATTGTTTTTTATTTTTTAAATATAAAAAATAAGCAATAATTTCATATCCAAATTTAAAGAACACAAAAATTACAGGAAGTTTAAAAAAATTATATAGAAACTTATATTTTGGAATTTTTTTCCAAACGTATAAAAATGCTTCTGCACCTTCAATTATGTTATTCCCATCTTTTACATGAAGTCTTCTTAAAAGATCTTTATCTTTTTTTGATGTTTCTTTTTCAGCGATAGAATTATCTGTTATATCAACCCAATCGATATTTTTAATCTTTTCTTTTTTGTATAAATTAATTTCAGATCTACAAATTTTACAGGAATTATTAAAATAAACTTTCATATAATTAAACTTTGTATCTATGGAATTAATATATGTACATGTGTTAATTCATCCATTGAAAATTGAGTATAAATAGCTATGTAATGTTCATGGCAAATTTTTTTGACAAATCAGATCTAACTAGAAAAGATGCGGATGAGATTGTATCTGACACTTTAAAGAATTGTGATGATGGTGAGTTATATTTTGAAAATTCAAAATCAGAGTCTATTTTATTAGATGATAATAAAATTAAAAGCTCAAATTATAGTTCGGATCTAGGTTTTGGTTTTAGGGCTGTTTCAAATGAGGTGGTTGCTTACTCTCATTCTAATGAAATTTCAAAATATTCATTAAAAAGTTCTGCTGAAAATTTAAAGTCTACACTTAAATCTAGTAATGGAATTTATAATCATGAAATTCCCAAAACTAATAATAAATTTTATGATGATATAAACCCCATTGAACAAAAGACACTAGATTCTAAATTAGAAGTCCTAAATAAAGTAAATGATTATTTAAGAAAAAAAGATTCTAAAGTTAAACAGGTAACAGCAAGTTTTAGTGGAGAGCAAAAATCTATTGAAATTATTCGTTCTGGTGGAGAAGCTTTAACAGATGTTCGTCCTCTAATTAGGTTTAATGTTTCAGTAATGCTTGAAAAAAATGGTAGAAAAGAAACAGGAGTTTACGGAATTGGTGGAAGACAATCTTATGATGATTATTTAAAAGATGATAATTGGAAAAATGTTTGCGAAGAAGCATTAAGAATTGCATCTGTAAACCTTGATAGCAAACCAGCACCAGCAGGTGAAATGAAGGTAGTGTTAGGCCCTGGTTGGCCAGCAATATTAATCCATGAGGCTATTGGTCATGGTTTAGAAGGAGATTTTAACAGAAAAAAAACATCAGCATTTCATAATTTGATGGGCCAAAAAGTTGCTAGCGAAGGGGTTACAATTGTTGATGATGGAACAATAGATAAAAGAAGAGGAAGCCTTACTATCGATGATGAAGGAACTCCAACAGAAAGAACTGTTTTAATAGAAAATGGAATTTTAAAAAATTTTATGCAAGATAGATTAAATGCAAGGTTAATGAATACCAGGTCTACAGGTAGTGGAAGAAGAGAGAACTACAAGCACATTGTTTTACCAAGAATGAGAAACACGATGATGTTAAGCGGAACTCAAACTCAAGATGAAATGATTAAATCAGTTGATAGAGGAATTTTTGCTGTCAGTTTTGGAGGTGGACAAGTAGATATTACATCTGGAAAATTTGTTTTTAATTGCACGGAAGCCTATGAAATAAATAGTGGTAAAATTGGTTCACCAATTAAAGGAGCAACCTTGATAGGAGATGGTCCATCAATTTTGAAAGAAGTATCAATGGTAGGTAATGACATGATGATGGATCCAGGTATTGGAACATGTGGTAAAGCGGGCCAAGGTGTGCCAGTTGGAGTAGCGCAACCTTCAATTTTGATAGATAAAATGACTGTTGGTGGAACCAAATTATAAATCATGGTTAAAAATCAAGAATATTTAAAGACCAAAGCTTCATATTGCTTAGATTTAGCAAAAAAACTTGGAGCAACAGATGTAAGTGTGACTGTTGGAAACTCAATTTCAGAAACTGTTAGTTTTAGAAATAAAGTTTTAGATGAGTCTAATAGATCAGATAATTTAGCAATAAGTATTGAAACATATATTGGTAAAAAAAAATCATCAATATCATCAACAAATTTATTAGACGATAATTTAAAAATTTTAATTGAAAAATGTTATGAAACCACAAAGATTACACCAGAAGATGAATTCAATTCCTTGCCTGAAAAAGACTTATTGGCAAAAAATATTAAAGATTTAGATTTGTATGATCAATCTCATGTAGAGAATGATAAAAAAATAGACTATTTAAGAGAATTAGAAGAAACAGCATCAATTGATGAAAAGATTATTAATACCGAGTCAGGCTTTACAGAAAATAAGTCAAATTTTATTTTAGCAAATAGTGATGGTTTTTGTAATGGGTATAAATCATCTTCATTCTCTGCATCTTGTGTAACTGTCGCAAAGGATGAAAATAGCATGGAAAGAGATTATGAATTCACAAGCAAATGTCATTTAAATGATATTGCCAATCCTTTGGAGCTTGGAAAAACAACAGCTGAACAAACTATAAAAAAATTAAGTCCTAAAAAAATTGGAAGTGATAAAATGAGTATTATTTTTGATAAAAGAATATCCAAAGGTTTTTTAAGCTCCTTTGCGGGAGCTATTTCAGCTTCATCAATTGCAAGAGGCACATCATTTCTTAAAGATAAAATAAAACAACAGGTATTTTCTAATTCGATTAATATTATTGATAAACCAGATTTAATTAAGGGTATGGGTTCACAGTGCTTTGACACTGAAGGGGTATCAACAGAAAACTTAGAATTAGTTAAGGATGGAATTCTTAATGATTATTTAATTGATACATACAATGGAAAAAAATTAAATTTAAAGTCCAACGGTCGAAGTGGTGGTTGCACTAATCTTTATTTTGAAAATGGTAAAATTAATTATGATGACTTACTAAAAAGTCATTCTAAAATTTTATACGTGACAGAGACAATAGGACATGGGACTAATTTAGTGACAGGAGATTTCTCTGTAGGAGCTACTGGTTTTCTAATTGAGGGTGGAGAATTTAAATATCCGATAAATGAGATAACTATTGCTGGAAATTTTAATGAGATGTTTAAAAAAATTACTTTAGCAAATGATTTAGAATTTAAATATTCAGTAAATTCACCTACCATGATGATTGATGAAATGACCGTTGCAGGAAAATGAGCACTTATTGCGTGATTGGCTCTGGTATCTCAGGAGCAACAATTGCCAATCTTTTAAGCAAGAAACATTCAGTTGATTTATTTGACAAAGCAAGAGGGCCGGGAGGCAGGGCTTCATTTAAAAGATTAGATAAGTTAAAAGGTTTTGATCATGGAACACAATATATTTCTCCAAAAAGCTCATCCTTTAAAAATTTTGTTCAAAAGTTAATAAAAAAAAAGGTTTTAAAAACTTGGGATGGAAAACATTTATTTCTAAATAAAATTAAGAAAGAAAATAAAAATCATTTAAAGATAATTGGCAAACTTGGCAATAACGATATCAGCAAGTATCTTCTCAAAGATATCAATTGTAATTTTAAAACAGAATTAAAAAAAATGGATTATAAAGAAAAAAAATGGGTCTTAACTTTTTCTGATGGTACTAAAAAAATTTATGAAAAATTAATTCTTACTTGTCCATTTGCTCAATTATCCAAAATATCAAAAAAATTTATAAAAAACCCATTCATTAAAAAAAAAGTAAAAATGGATGCTAATATTACTGTGATGATAGTTACAAAAAAAATAAAAACAAATATTAGTAGTTACTTATTTGATGATAAGGTTTTAGGGTGGGTTGCTAAAGAAAATACAAAAAAAAGATTTAAAAGTAGTAAGGATTTATGGACTCTACAAAGCACTTATAATTGGGCAAATAAAAAAATTAATAAAAATAGAGAAAATAAAGATTTAAATTCTAAAATTTTAATTGAACAGTTCTTTAAGTTGACAGGAATCAAAAAAACTAAAGTTTTATTTTCTCTTAATCATGGTTGGAAATATTCATCTAATTCAAAACCACTGAAAATAAAAAGTTTTTGGGACTCGTCAATTAATCTAGGTGTTTGTGCAGATTGGTTTGTGGGTCCTAGATTGGAAGCTGGATGGATAAGCGCTAATGATCTTTATAAAAAGATAGTAAAGTAATCTTATTCAAATTTTTTAACTTTATATTCCCAATCCCCTAATCTTGAGTAGGCAACTTTTAAAATTAATGCATTTTTTTTATTAAACCAGATATCAAAATTAAGTCTTTTATCTTTTGGAATAGACATATCTTTTGAGGTTAATTTAAAGTGCTCCACATCATAAGTTTTTCCATATAGGTCTAATTTTTCTTTACCAATAAAAGTCACAACCTGTTCCTTAATACTGCCTGAAACGGGGCTAATTTGGCTATTTGCTTGCAGTATTTTATGGCTCCACCAATTTCCAACTACATTATCTGCTAATGCTTTTCCTGTATATGATGATCCTTGAATTTCAAATTCATTTGTTTGATCATTAAGCTTAAGATTTACAAATTTTTCTTTTTTATTTTGGCGTGTTTTTGATTTAAATGAAATTAATTTATCTTTTATATATTTTTCTTCACCATAACCTTCAATTTCAAAAACGGTTGCACCAAATAATTTTACTGTAAATTTTATTTGGTTGGTGACTATTGTTTCATTATTATTTCTTTTAAAAAAATAAAAATTATAACCTATCAACTCACCATCTTTCAAAATTTCCATTTCTATTTTATTAAACTTATTATAATGAGCCATATGAGCCATGCTGCTGAATGGGAATGCAAAAAGAAATATAAGCAATAAAAACTTTTTCATTTGATATTAGTTTAATAGACTTTGATAATAAAAGAAGTATTTTATTAAATATGTTTTTACAAATTAAAAATATACCAAAAGTTTACTGGAGTTCTGATAAACCGTTAAATTTAAAACCAAAAATTTCTACCTTTTTTTTTCTTTGTTTTGGTTTAACTTTATTTGGTTTGGGAGAAGGGATGTTAATTGTCTCAGCATCTGGAGCATCACCATGGAGTGTGCTAGCACAAGGTATATTTTTAAATATTGGTTTTTCAGTCGGTCTTATAACTATTTTTATTAGTATTGCAGTTTTATTGCTTTGGCTTCCATTAAAACAAAAACCTGGAATTGGTACTATTTTAAATGCCTTAATTATTGGAGTAATGATAGATGTGTGCATTAGATATGCTCCAACACCAGAAAATTATATATCCCAAATATTACTTGGAGCATTTGCAGTGCTGACTGTAGGAATAGGAGGAGGAATTTATTTAGTTGCAAATTTAGGAGCAGGTCCAAGAGATGGTTTGATGATAGGTCTTCAAAAAATAACAAATTTACCTATTGCTGCTGTAAGAGGCTTGCTTGAAATTTCAGCAATGTCTATTGGCTGGTACCTAGGAGGTACTGTTGGAATTGGAACTTTATTGTTTGCTTTTGGGATTGGACCTTGTGTGGCTTTAGGGTTATTTTTAGTAAATAAATTATTTAACTAAGCAGCAGTCCCAGACTTTTCACTTCTTTTTCTATCATGGGGGTTAAGAATAGCTTTTCTTAATCTTAGAGATTTTGGCGTAATTTCAAGAGCTTCATCAGTATTTAACATACTTAATTGTTCTGCAATCGACATCTGTCTTACTGGGGTTAGCACAACGTTTTCATCCGTACCTTGAGTTCTCATATTGGTTAATTGTTTACCCTTCATAACATTTATAATCATATCACCAGGTTTTGGAGTTAACCCAACAATCATTCCTTCATATACAGAGTCATTATGAGTGACAAACATTTCACCTCTTGCCTGTAAGTTAAATATTGCAAATGCTACAGCTTTTCCGGTGGACATTGAAATTAAAGCACCATTTTTTCTACCATCCATTTCACCTTCAAACTTCCCATATCCATGAAAAATTCTATTAATTACACCAGTTCCTTTTGTTAGAGTTAAGAATCTACTTGTGTAACCCATTAAGCCTCTTGTTGGTGCGTGAAACACTAATCTTTTTTTATCTTTTCCAGTATCTTTTAAATCTAAAAGTTTACCTTTTCTTCTATTCATCGAGTCAATTATTTTTGAAGAATACTCTTCATCAAGATCAACAGTAATTTCTTCAATAGGTTCAAGCTTATTACCAACTTCATCTTTTTGATATAATACTTTTGGAGGACTTACTGTCATCTCAAATCCTTCACGTCTCATTTGGGTAAGTAAAATTTCAAGCATTAATTCACCTCGACCACTTATTACAAATGAGTCAACATTTGTATTTTGAGAAAAAGTAATACCAACATTATTTTGTGCCTCAGAAACTAATCTGTCTCGAATTTGTGTACTTGTTAGTTTTTTCCCCTCAGTTCCAGCTAAAGGTGAACTATTAACACTAATCGTAATAGACATTGTAGGAGGATCTATTGGAGTTGCAGGAATTGGGTCATTTAATTCTGGATCACAGATTGTATCTGCGACATTTGCTTTTTCTAAACCTGCAATTACAACAATATCTCCAGCTTCTCCTATTTCAATTGGAACTTTTTTAGTTCCTTCGTATCTAAAAATTTTTGTAAGTTTACCTTCATCTACTTTTTCACCTTTAAGATTGATTGCTTTAATAGGCTGATTAGCTTTTGCAGTTCCTTGAGATATTCTTCCAACAAGACTTCTTCCTAAAAAACTATCTGCATAAAGCAAAGTAGAGAGCATAGCAAAAGGTTTTGTTTTATCTAATTCTGCTGGTTGTACGTGTTCGATTATTAAATCTAATAATGGGTGTAGATTTTCTCTTGGACCATCAACTTCTTTACTTGCCCATCCAGATCTTCCACTTGCATATAAAACAGGAAAATCTAATTGTTCCTCATTAGCATCTAAGCTTACAAATAAATCAAAAGTTTCATCTAATACTTCATTTGCTCTTTGATCTGCTTTATCTAATTTATTAATTACAACGATTGGTTTTAATCCTTGTTTAAGTGCCTTGGCTAATACGAATTTTGTTTGAGGCATTACACCTTCTGCAGAATCTATAAGTAATAACGCACCATCAGCCATACTTAACACACGCTCAACTTCAGCTGCAAAGTCTCTGTGACCTGGGGTGTCTATTATATTTACTCTTGAGTCTTGCCAATTAATTGATGCAGGTTTAGCAAGAATCGTTATGCCTCTCTCTTTTTCTAATTCACCTGAATCCATTAATCTTTCATCAACAACTTCATTCTCCCTAAATGAACCACTTTGTTTCATTAAATTATCGATCATGGTTGTCTTTCCATGGTCAACGTGTGCAATGATTGTGATGTTTCTGATGTTATTGCTCATAAATTGTGGCTCTTATACATTAATTCTTTGATTTGAAAACTTAAAAAAAGACAGTAATTACTTATTAAATACACTTTAATAAAGAATTCACTTCTTGTGATTGTTTTAAAAACATATAGATATCGCAATAAAATTAGATGCAATAAAGAATCAACATCTAAACCTTTAAATCATTAAATGGAAAACTTTAAATTATTCAAAATAGAAGACTCATTAAAAAGCTCGTTGCACAAAATGAACTTTACAAAGCCCACTCCTATTCAAGGAATGGCAATACCTGCTGCCTTAGAGGGAAAAGATATTTTAGGAACAGCGCAAACAGGAACAGGAAAAACTTTAGCCTTCAGCATTCCTTTAATTAATAAGTTGATTTTAGATAAAAATGCTTTTGCACTAGTTATGTGTCCAACAAGAGAGCTTGCTACCCAAGTAATGGAAGCAATCAAAAGCATTATAAGTAATAAAATAAATATTAAATCAGCTTTGCTTATAGGTGGAGAATCGATGCAAAAACAACTGAGACAACTAGGAAACAGATCTAGAATAATAGTTGGAACCCCAGGAAGAATTAATGATCATTTAAAAAGAAAAAGCTTAAATTTATCAGCCACCAAGTATTTGGTTTTAGATGAAACTGATAGAATGCTGGATATGGGATTTACCCCACAAATTGAAATGATTTTAAAATTTGTTCCAAAAGATCATCAAACATTATTATTTTCAGCAACTTTACCTCAAAATATTTTAAGAATTTCAGATAGATATTTAAACAAACCTGAAAGAATTTCTACAGGAGCTACATCGGTTCCAATTGCAAAGATTAAACAAGAAACTCTTCAAGTTTTTAAAGAAAATAAATACGATGAATTAATTGATCAATTTTTAGCTAGAAAAGGTTCTATTCTAGTTTTTGTTAAGACCAAAAGAGGTGCTGATAAGATGGTTAAAAAACTTAAAGAAGAAGGACATTCAGCGGATGCTATTCATGGAGACCTTCGTCAAAGCAAAAGAGATCGAGTTATTAATTCTTTTAGAAAAGGATTAAAGAGAATTTTAATTGCAACAGATGTTGCGGCTAGAGGTTTAGATATTCCTCTAATTCAACATGTAATCAATTATGATCTGCCACAAGTTCCAGAAGATTACATCCATAGAATTGGAAGAACTGCCAGAGCAGGATCTGAAGGATCTGCATTAACATTTTTAACACCCGATGATAGAATAATGTGGAATTCAATAAATAAATTAATTGATCCAAATTTCAAACCAGTGCCTAGTGGTTTAAGAAGAGATTCAAAAAACAAAAGAAGAGGCAAGGGACCAAATAATAAAAAAAGAAAAGCTAGAGACGAAAAAAGATCTTTTGGAAAAGGTAGACAAGATCGATCTTCAAGCTTTAGAGATAAATCAAAATCTTATGGAAAAGGTAGATCAGATAAACCTTCAAGAGATGGAGAAAAAAAAGACTTTGGCTTTAAAGGAAAATCAAGCTTTAGAGATAAATCAAAATCTTATGGAAAAGGTAGATCAGATAAACCTTCAAGAGATGGAGAAAAAAAAGACTTTGGCTTTAAAGGGAAGAAAAAATTCTTTAAAAAGAAAGAAACAAAACCATCTGGATTTACAAATAACCCTAAATACTTTGGAAAAAAACCTTCAGAAAATTCGTCAGCTGATGGACAAAAAAAAAGTTTTGGCTTTAAGGGTAAGAAAAAATTTAAAAGTAGAAATAGTCGACCTAAAAACTTTACCTTTAAAAAACACAGTCAAAAAAGAGCAAAATTTTAAGATTTTTTAGCTCTTTCTTTTTTTTGTTTTCTCTTTTCTTTCAAGCTTAATTTCGGTTTTTTACTAGTAGTCGAATCTTTAAATGATTTTCCACTATATCTTTTTGACATATCTTTCTTATAGCATTCTAACAAAAAAAAAGGCCATCTAAAAAGACGGCCTTTGAATTTTTGTTTAGAAAGAGTGGGATTACATTCCCATTCCACCCATTCCACCCATTCCGCCCATTCCTCCAGGCATTCCACCAGGCATTCCGCCACCAGCATCTTTTTCTTCTGGCTTGTCAGCAATCATAGCTTCTGTAGTTACGAGTAATCCAGCAATTGAAGCAGCGTCTTGTAAAGCTGTTCTAACAACTTTCACAGGATCTATGATACCTTTTGCAAACATGTCAACATACTCTTCATTTTGAGCATCATAACCCTGGTTCTTTTTATTTTGTTCAAGTAGTTTTCCAACTACAACTGAACCATCAACTCCAGCATTTAAAGTTATTTGTCTAACAGGAGCCTGTAAAGCTTTAGCTACTAATGCAACTCCAGATTTTTGATCATCTCCTTTAACTTTAAGTGTGTTTAGACCTTGTGAAGCATATAGAAGAGCACAACCACCGCCAACTACTATTCCTTCTTCAACAGCGGCCCTAGTTGCATTTAAAGCATCTTCAACTCTATCTTTTCTTTCTTTAACCTCAACTTCAGTTGCACCACCAACTTTGATTACTGCAACACCACCTGCTAATTTAGCAAGTCTTTCTTGAAGTTTTTCTCTATCGTAATCAGATGTAGTTTCATCAACTTGTTTTTTAATTGAATCACATCTAGCTGCGATATCTGATTTTTTACCACTACCGCTAACGATTGTACTGTTATCTTTATCAACTTTTATCTTTTTACAAGATCCAAGGTCTTCAAGTTTAACATTTTCAAGTTTAATTCCTAAATCTTGTGAAATTACTTGGCCACCAGTTAGTATAGCAATATCTTCAAGCATAGCTTTTCTTCTATCACCAAATCCTGGAGCTTTAACAGCAACAACTTTTAGACCACCTCTTAGTTTGTTTACAACTAAAGTAGCTAATGCTTCTCCCTCAACATCTTCAGAGATAATCATTAAAGGTCTACCTGATTGCACAACAGCTTCTAATAATGGAACCATTGGTTGTAGGTTAGTTAATTTACTTTCGTGTAATAAGATGAAGGGATTTTCCAACTCAGTTGTCATTTTATCACTGTTAGTAATAAAGTATGGAGATAAATAACCTCTATCAAACTGCATACCCTCAACAACATCAAGTTCAGTATCAATTCCTTTTGCTTCTTCAACGGTTATAACACCTTCGTTACCAACTTTTTGCATAGCTTTTGCAATCATTGATCCAATTTCTTTGTCACCATTTGAAGAAATTGTTCCAATCTGAGCAATCTCATCACTATCTTTTACTTTTTTTGCAGAAGCAATTAGATTTTCTTTTACATTTTCTACAGCTGCATCAATACCTCTTTTTACATCCATAGGATTCATTCCAGCAGTAACGTACTTTATACCTTCTCTTACAATTGCTTGAGCCAAAATAGTTGCTGTAGTTGTACCATCACCAGCTTCTTCGTTGGTTTTGCTAGCAACTTCCTTAACCATTTGAGCACCCATGTTTTCAAATTTATCTTCAAGATCAATTTCTTTAGCAACAGAAACACCATCTTTAGTAATTCTTGGTGCACCATAAGATTTATCCATTACAACATTTCTGCCTTTTGGACCTAAAGTAACTTTAACGGTATCAGCTAAAATATTGACACCTCTCATCATTGCCGCTCTTGCTTCAGCGTCAAATTTAATTATTTTTGCCATTTTACTTTCTCCTTTAAATTAAATTATTTTCCTGAAATACCCATAATGTCTGACTCTTTCATTATGCTGTATTCTTTGCCATCAATTTTGACTTCAGTTCCTGACCATTTGCCAAATAAAACTTTGTCACCAACTTTAACGTCCATTGGAATTAATTTTCCATCTTCTGTTTTAGCTCCTCCACCAACAGCAACAACTTTGCCTTCTTGAGGTTTTTCTTGAGCTGTATCTGGGATGATTATTCCACCAGCAGTTTTTTCACTGCTATCTAAAACTTCGATTAATACTCTGTCATGTAACGGTTTAAACTTCATAAATTCTCCTTATTAAATATGAGCCTCATATAGATACTGACTAAACTTTTTCAAGATAATATGAAAAATAAGTTATGAAAAATCGTAGGAAATTAAGGATTTTATGGTTTATACCTTAAAATATGACTAAAAATTTAGATTCTAAAGGTTTGCAGTCAATTGCTGAGAATTATGATCTTTTTTATATAGATCTATGGGGAGTAATTCATAATGGCATTAAACTTCATGAAGGTGCAATTTTTACCCTTAAAAAATTATTAGAGATTAATAAAAATTTTGTTTTATTAACGAATGCACCAAGACCCATCCAGCCAGTTAAAGAATTTTTAGAAAAAATGGGAATGGATAAGAAATTTAGAGATAAAGTTTTTACCTCAGGTGAAGCAGCGCTAAATTACCTTAAAAAATTTTATTCTTTAAAAAGATTTTATCATATTGGTCCACCTAGAGATTTTGATTTATTTAATGACTTTAGAAGCAATAAATCCAAAGAAATTGATAAATGCCAATATTTTTTATGTACTGGTTTGTTTGATGATTATGATCAAGATTTAAATTATTATAAAAATTTATTAGAAAAACACATTGATAAAAAGATGATTTGTACAAATCCTGATTTAATAGTTGATAAAGGAAATAGAAGAGAATTATGTGCAGGATCTGTTGCTATGGTATTTGAAAAAATGGGAGGAGAAGTTGTTTATTTTGGCAAGCCTTATCCAGAGGTTTATAATCAATCAATAGACAATAAAAACAAAAAAATCTTATCAATTGGAGATAACCTTAATACCGATATTAAAGGGGCAAACCTTTTAAATTATGATTCATTATTAATTTCTAATGGAGTACATAAAAATGAAATAAAAGATAAAGGTATAGAAAAAATATCAAAACAATATGAGTCAATTGTAAACTTTATGCAGTCAGATTTAACATGGTAAAATTATATAAAAATTTTGATATTAATAAAAATCATAAAGGATCAATAATTTTAATTGGTAACTTTGATGGAGTGCATTTAGGTCATCAAAAATTATTTAAATTAGCTCAAAAATATAAGAAAAAATATAATTTAAAAATCGGTGTAATAAATTTTGACCCAATGCCAAAAATGTTTTTTAATAAATCTATTAAAAATTTTAGGCTATCAAGTAAAATTCAAAAATTAAATTTATTAAATAATCTTGCAGTTGATTTTATTGTAACCAAAAAATTTGATAAAACTTTTTCAAAAACAAAATCAATCAATTTTATAAAAAATATTTTATCAAAAAAATTAAAAGCAAGATTTATGTTTGTTAGTAATAATTTTAGATTTGGAAATAAAAGAGAAGGGGATGTAAAATTTTTAGTTCAAAACGAACAAAAGTATAAGTATCAAGTTGTCAAACCAAAGCCTTTTTTAATTAATAAAAAAATAGTTTCATCCTCTTTAATAAGAAGTTATCTAGAAAAAGGTTTTTTACAAAAGGCCAATAAATTATTAGATAGAAAGTGGTCTATTGAAGGGATGGTTCAAAAAGGTAGGCAAGTTGGAAAAAAAATTGGATTTCCAACATGCAACATAGATATTAAAGATTATGTTCTAGCTAAACCAGGTGTGTATGCGGTGAGCGTTTCAAGAAAAAATAATTTTAAAACACTTAAAGGAATAGCAAATCTTGGTTATAGACCAACATTTAATCAAAAAAAAATCTTACTAGAGGTTCATTTGTTTAATTTTTCTGGAAATCTTTACAATAAGTACTTATCAGTTGAGTTTTTAAAATTTATAAGAAAAGAAAAAAAATTTAAAAATATTAATAAATTGAGATCTCAGATTAAATTAGATTTAATGATAGCAAAAAAAGCAACATGAGTAATTCGCAAATAAATCTTCCAAAAACTGCCTTTTCTATGAAGGCTAATTTACCAGTTAGAGAGCCAGAAATTTTAGAATATTGGAAAAAAATTAATCTTTATCAAGAGCTTAGACAATCTAGTAAAGGCAAAGAAAAGTTTGTGTTACATGATGGCCCTCCGTATGCAAATGGAAATATACATATGGGCACTGCTTTAAATAAAATTTTAAAAGACATTATAGTAAAATTTCATCAAATGGATGGAAAAGACTCCATTTATGTTCCCGGATGGGATTGTCATGGTTTACCAATCGAGTGGAAAATAGAGGAGCAATATAAAAAAAATAAAAAAAATAAAAATGAAGTTCCAATAGTTGAGTTTAGAAAGGAATGTAGATCATTTGCAGAAAAGTGGATTGAAGTTCATAAAGGACAATTTAAACGACTAGGTGTTATAGGCGACTGGGAAAATTATTACTCTACAATGAGTTATGATGCAGAAGCTCAAATTGTAAGAGAATTAGGAAAATTTCTAAAAGAGGGAAGTTTATATAGAGGATTTAAACCTGTTTTGTGGTCTACAGTTGAAAAAACTGCACTTGCAGATGCAGAAGTTGAATACCAAGATCATAAATCTGATACCATCTATACATCGTTCCCTGTTAAATCATCCAACATTAAAGAGCTTGAGGGAAGTGAGATTGTTATTTGGACAACAACTCCATGGACAATACCAGCTAACAAAGCTTTAGCGTATAATGAAGCTCTTGATTATGTGTTGATACAATTAAATGACGACGGTGATTTTAAAAATCGAAAGATAGTTTTAGCAGAAGCTTTATTAGAATCTGTCATTAAAGATTGTGAAATAAAAGATTTTAAAGAGATTAAAAAATTTAAAGGAAAAGATTTAAAAAATACAATTTGCAATCACCCTTTTTTAGATTTGGGATATGAATTTGATATCCCAATGTTAGAAGCAAGATTTGTAACAACAGAGCAGGGAACAGGTATTGTTCACTGTGCACCAAGTCATGGGCCTGATGATTTTAACTTATGTTTAAACCATGGAATTAAAGCTATTGAAACAGTTGATGGTGATGGAAAATATACTAAGAACGTTCATTTATTTGAAGGCAATCATATTTTTAAAGCCAATCCAATTGTTATTGAAAAACTCAAAGAACAAAAAAAATTACTAACAAATGGCGAGCTGATACATTCTTATCCTCATTCATGGAGATCTAAAGCGCCACTGGTACATAGAGCAACGCCACAATGGTTCATATCAATGGAAAGTCACAAATTAAGAGACACAGCTTTAAAAGCTCTTGACGAAACTACGTTTTATCCAAGTAAAGGCAAAGAAAGATTAAGATCTATGATTGAAACTAGACCTGATTGGTGTGTTTCAAGACAAAGAGTTTGGGGGGTTCCTCTTCCAATTTTTGTTAATAAAAAAACTAAAGAGATCTTAGTCGATGATGAAGTTAATGAAAATATAGCAAACATTTATGAAAAAGAGGGTTCTGATTGTTGGTTTTCAGACAACCCGCAAAGATTCTTAGGTGAAAAATATAAGTCAGAAGATTATGATAAGTTAAGCGATATAGTCGAAGTTTGGTTTGATAGTGGTTCTACACATTCATTTGTTTTGGAAAAAAGAGAAGATTTAAAATGGCCAGCATCGATGTATTTAGAGGGTTCAGATCAGCATAGAGGATGGTTCCATTCATCCTTACTTGAGTCTTGTGGAACAAGAGGCAGAGCTCCATTTGAGTCAATTTTATCACATGGATTTGTTGTGGATGGAAAAGGTTTGAAAATGTCAAAATCGCTTGGAAATGTAATTGCACCTGAAGATATTTTGAAAAAATATGGAGCTGATATATTAAGAATTTGGGTAGCTTCATCTAACTATGCAGAGGATTTAAGAATTGATCACTCTATTCTAGATCAGCATGCTGACTCTTACAGAAAAATTAGAAATACATTTAGATTTTTACTTGGAAATCTTAATGATAACTATGAAAAAATTGATTTAGAAAAAATAAATTTATCTGAACTTCCAGAATTGGAACAATTTATGCTTCATAAAATTTACACGTTAAATGAAAATTTTAAAAATTATTTTAATAATTATGATTTTCATAATCTTTATAAAGAACTATTAAATTTTTGTACCGTAGATCTATCAGCATTTTATTTTGATATTCGAAAAGATTCTTTATACTGCGATTCCAAAGACTCTAAAAAAAGACAATCTACAATTATATTATTAAATGTTATTCTTAACTCACTATTAAAATGGTTTGCACCAATTCTATCTTTTACTACAGAAGAGATTTATAGATTAATAATGAATGATAATAAAAGCATTCATTTAACAAAATTTTTAAAGTTTCCAACAAGTTTCAAAAATGAAAACTTAAATCAAAAATGGTTAGAGCTTATTAAAATTAGAAATATCTGTAATATCAGTATTGAGGAAAAAAGAGCTAGCAAAGAAATTGGATCAAGTTTAGAGGCAAGCTTAAAAATTAATTTAGATAAAAAACTAACTGATATTTCAAAAGATGTGGATTTTTCAGAACTATGTATTACTTCAAGTGCAGAGGTGTCTTATTTAGAAAATTCTGAAACTAAAGTTCAAACAAGTAAAGCTGAGGGTTTAAAGTGTCAAATATGCTGGAAAATTACTAAAGAAGCATGTTCAAGAAAAACTTGCCCAAAACACTCTGGATGATATTTAAATTTTTAAGTAAAAATTTTTATATTAGTTTTTCCATAGTAACTTTAATCTATTTTTTAGATAGGCTATCAAAAATATTCGTCACTCAACTAGATAAAAATAATTTTGGATTAGATATCTTTAATTCTTCTTATTTAAATATTGTATTGATTTGGAATAAAGGGATTGCTTTTGGACTATTCTCTTTTAATGAGACACACCTATACAATATTTTAAGTTTAATAATTTCAATGATAGTAGCCGTACTAGTTATAATGTCATTCAAAAGTAAGGGTTTTAAGAGGTATTCGTTACTCATGATTGTTGGTGGTGCATTAGGTAATTTGCATGATAGAATTTTTTATAATGCTGTGCCAGATTTTATAGACTTTCATGTTGGAAATTTTCATTGGTTTGTTTTTAATGTAGCTGATATTTTTATAACATTAGGTGTAATTTGTATGATTTTCATGGAATTTATTGGTAATAATAACAATGATGAAAAAATTTAACGCTTATCTTTTTTTGATATTAATACCCATATTTCTTACTTCTTGCGGAGCTGTTAAAGAAGGTTTTTCAAGCAAAAAAAACAATAATAGCGATGAGTTTTTGGTAGAAAAAAAATCACCGCTCTTAATGCCACCAGACTATAACGAACTACCTATCCCTAAATCAGAAAACATAAACGATACTGAAGAAAAAGATCAGATAAAAAATTTAATTTCAAAATCTGAAAATACCAATACAGTATTAGACAGCACTACTGATAGCTCAGGTTCTCTAGAAAATCTTATACTTGGTAAAATAAAAAATAATTAATGTTAACAGCTGGAATAAAATTTATTAATTTTAAGACCAAACTTAGTACCAAGATTTTAAAAAAAAAACTTAATTTATTACTAAAAGAGAACAATCAAGTTTTAAAATCTTTAGGTAAAGAATATAAAAATGACTACAATACAAAAATTTTTAATAAATATAAAAAATTCTCAAATTATAGAATTATTGGAATGGGTGGATCTTCTCTTGGTGCTCAAGCAATATATGATTTTTTTAAAAAAAAGATTAAAAAAAAATTTTCATTTATTGATAATTTACGAATGCACTCAAAAAATGATAATTTAAATGACTCAACTAATTTAATAATTTCAAAATCAGGCAATACTATCGAAACTATTGTTAATGCGAACATAATAATAAAAAAAAAAGATAAAAATATATTTATTACTGAAAATAGAAATAGCTACTTGTATAATTTAGCTAACAAATTAAAAGCTGAGATTGTTCATCATAATAATTTTATAGGTGGAAGATATTCAGTTTTATCAGAAGTGGGTATGTTACCAGCAGAATTAATGGGGCTAAATGTTAAAAGTTTTAAGCAGTTCAATTCTTTAGTTAACAATAAAAAATTTATTGATGCACTAATAAGCGATGTAAGTTCAATTTTATATTTTTCCAAAAAAAAAAAATTTAATTCAATTATTATAAATTATGATGAACAATCTGAAAATTTATTCAAATGGTATCAGCAACTTGTAGCTGAAAGTTTAGGTAAAAAAAAAAGAGGTATATTACCAATTGTTTCTAATATGCCAAAAGATAATCATAGCGTTATGCAGTTGTACTTAGATGGTTTTAAAAACAATTTTTTTACTTTTTTTTATACGCATGAAAAACAATCGCAAAAAATAAATAATAACACTATTTTATATTCACAAGAATTCTTAAAAGGTAAAAACTTAGCGGAAATAACTTACGCTCAAAAAAAAGCTACTGAGAATGTATTTAAAATGAAAAATATTCCATTTCGAAGTTTTGAAATCAAAAAAAGAAATGAAAAAACTTTAGGTGAGTTATTTAGTTTTTTTATTCTGGAGACTATATTAATTGGAAAATCATTAAATTTAAATCCTTATGATCAGCCGGCTGTGGAACTAATAAAAACTGAAACAAAAAACTTACTAATTTAAAAAGATAAAAAAATAATTTTAGACAATCCGTATATTTTTTGTTCAATCACTTTAAATTTTTCTGTAAGTGTATCCTGATCGTTTTTATGTCTGTGAATTATAATGACGCCATTTTTATCAAGACATTTAGAACTATAAATATTCATTAAAATATTTGTTAAATTTTTATCTTTGTATGGGGGATCTAGAAATATGATGTCAAATGTCTTTTCGAATTCAAAAAAAAAATTTGTGTTATAAACATCTTTTTCAACAACCTCATAATTGTTAATTTTTTTGAGATTTAATAAATTTTTTTTTAATATATTTAAAACACCATTATATTTTTCAACAAAAGTTACATATTTTGCATTTCTTGATAGACATTCAATACCAAAAGAGCCAACACCAGAAAATAAATCAAGTATATTTGAGTCTTCTATATTAATTTGAAATTTATTTGAGTGAATAATAATATTAAAAATAGATTCTTTTGTTAAATCCTTAAGTGGACGGGTTTGTTTATCCTTGGGTTCAATAATTTTTTTACCTCTAAAGTTTCCTGAGATAATTCGCATTAATCTATAACTTTATAGCCAATGTCTTTTCTATAGAAGCCACCTGTCCAATTAAGTTCATCAAGATTTTTCAAAATATTTTTTTTAGAATTAATAAAACTATCTGAAAGAGTAACAAAGTTTAGTACTCTTCCACCAATAGCATAAATTTTTTTATTTTTTTTTAAAGTTCCAGCATGAAATAAATAATTATCATCATCATCATTCAGATTTAAATTATTTAAATTTTCTATTTCTACATTTCTTTGGAAATCATCAGGATATCCTTTAGAGCATAAAACTACACATAAGCTTTTTTTATTTTGCCATTCAAAATTAATATTATGTAGTCCTTCTTCACAGCATGATAAAAAAATATCTGATAGGTCAGTTTTTAGTTTAGGAAGAATTGTTTGGCATTCAGGGTCACCCATACGAACATTGTATTCAATTAGAAAAGGTTCGTTATTAACTATCATTAAACCAGCATATAAAAATCCTCTATAAATAGTTCCTAATTCATTTAAACCTTGCAAGGTAGGTTTGATAATTTTATTAATAATTTTTTTTTCTAATTCATCATTAATTAGTCTTGAGGGTGAGTACGCACCCATGCCCCCTGTATTTTTGCCTTTATCACCTTCTAAAACTCTTTTATGATCCTGAGCTGTTCCAAAACTTTTGATACTTTTTCCATCACTTATAATAAAATAACTCATTTCCTCGCCTTCAAGAAATTCTTCTATCAATAGATTTTCAGCTATACCAAATTTTCCATTAAAAATTTCATCAATTGCGATTTCAGACTCTTTTAAATTTTTGCAAATATAAACACCTTTACCAGAAGCTAAGTTGTCAGCTTTAATTACAGTTGGAAAGCTAGATTTGCTTAAAAACTTTTTTGCATCAATCTTATTTTGGAATATTCCAAATTTTGCAGTTGGTATATTATATTTTTCACAAATTTTTTTTGTAAATATTTTAGATCCTTCAAGTTGTGAAGCTATTTTATTTGGTCCAAACACTTTAATATTAAAACTCTCTAAATAATCTACGATTCCGTCAACCAAGGGTTTTTCTGGGCCAACAACAACTAAATCTATTTTTTTTTTTAATATAAAATCTTTAAGATTTTCAAAATTATTTAAATCAAAGTTTATATTTTCCGAAATACTTGCGGTCCCAGCATTTCCAGGAAAACAATATATTTCCTTTATTTTCGTTGACTTTTTTAAAATTTGACAAATTGCATGTTCTCTTCCACCACTTCCTATTATTCCAACTTTCATATAGAAGTGTATAAACTAAAAATGACAAAAAAATTAGCTAAAATAAAATATTTTCCAAACAATTTTCAAATTATTGAACCCGGAGAGTATGTTGTGTGTGCTATTTCTGGTAAGCAAATAAATATTGAAAATTTAAACTATTGGGATGTTGAATTACAAGAACCTTACTATTCTTATAAGGAAGCATTTTTAAAACGAGAAACTCTTCTTAAAAGTTAAAATTTTATTTCCAACGATTATGAGACCATATCCATTGACCAGGTTTTTGAAGAATCATTTTTTCAAGAATAATATTTAATTCATCAGTGATTTTTTTTATAGAGTCTTCTTCTGTAAAAGAAATTGGCTCTTTAATTATTATCTTAAAATTAATATTATCAATTCGTTCTATGAAAATAGGAACTACTGGTATCTTAAATTTTTTAGCTAACTGTGCTGGTATTGTTGTTGTAAAAGCTTCTTTATTAAAAAAATTTGACTTAATTCCTTCAGAAACTCTTTGATCAATCATAAGTGCTGTTGAGTAATTATCTTTTTTTAATTTGATGAGTTTTTTCATTCCCCCAATACCCTTTTTAATTTGTTTTTCACAAATATATTTGTTTCTTATCCTTTCCATTATTTTGTTTAAAAAAATGTTATTTAATGGCCTGTATATCGTTGATAAAGGGATACCCGATTTTTCTAAATGTAAAGCCATTAGTTCAAAATTAGCAAAATGGCCTGAAATAAATACAACTTGTTTATTAAATTTTTTTATTTTATCTAATATGTCTTGACCTTCAATTTCAATTCTAGAGTTAAGTTTACCATGTCGAAAATTCTTAATAAAAACATATTCTCCAAAAACTCTTCCATAATTATTCCACATTAACTTTGTAATATTGTTTATATTTTTTATGTTACTATTTGGAATTGCTTTTAGTATATTTGAGTGAATTAAGTGTTTAGATCTAAATAGTGGTCCCACAATTTCAAATAATTTACCACCAAAATTAGAAGAAATTCGATAACCAAAAATTTTAAAAATGAAAAAAAAAATCATTATAAGTAAAAACTGAAAAAAATATTTAATTTGTTTCATTTAGATTTAAAATTGTATTTGTAAATTTTTCTTCATCAATTATTTGTAATTCAGATTTGACTATTTTAATTTCTTCATCTTTACTATTTCCCAATCTATTAAAATCTTTTTCAGTAGTAATTACTTTAGCAGACATATTTTTGGCTTGATTTAGAATATTTTCAATATCATTTTTTGTATAACTATAATGATCTGGAAACTCTATATCTTTAACAATAGTTAATCCATAATTTCTAATCATATTTACAAAAGTTTGATGGTTTCCTATACCAGAAAAAATGAAATATTTTTCATGGCTATCAAATTCTTTGATATTTTTAGAAACATATTTACCTATATGTAAATTAATTTTAGGATTTATTTTAAAAAGGTATTTTTTTATTTCTTCAATATCTTCTAAGTTGCCGTTTAAAAAAACATGCTGATATTTTTTTAGATTATATATATTCTCTCTTAATGGACCTGCAGGTATTGTTAATCCGTTTCCAATCCAGTTTATATTATTAAAACAAACAAAAGTAGCATCATAATGAATTGAATAATCTTGCAAACCATCATCCAAAATTGCGACTTCATAACCTTCATTCGCTGCTTCATTAATTGCATCAATTCTTTTTGAATTTAAAAAGAGTTTTCCTCTTTTTTTTAAAATTTTCTGCTCATCTTCTTGTTTAAGATAAAATTTTTTTATGAAACAAGATTTAATTTTATGTCTTTGTAAAACTTCATTTATTTTGATACTTAAAGATGTTTTGCCAGTTCCACCAATATAAATATTTCCAACACAAATTGTTTTAATATTTAAATTTTTGATTTTAGATCTCTTTTTAATTAAACTTAAAATTCTGATAATAAATGCAATTGGAAGTAACAAATATGAATAAAAGCTTGGCTTTTTATAATCCCAAAATTTAGGTTTTTTTAAATTCATTATTAATTAAATTCTCTATTTCTTTTATAGTTTTCTTTAAAATAGTTTTTCCAATATTTTTAATCTTTTTTGCAGATTTTTTATCTTTTTTAAATGAAATTGAATGAGCTAATTCTTTAAAAGAATTAATTTTTTTTGAAATTTTAAATAATTTAAGTAATTTGTATACATCTTGGAAGTTGTCAATATTTGGACCGTGAAAAATTTTAGCACCCAAACGAGCAGCCTCTAATGGGTTTTGACCACCTCTTTGAATAATTGACCCACCTAAAAAAACTGAAAATCCTAATTTGTGAAATTTTTTTGTCTCACCAAATTCATCTACAATATATATGTCAGTATTTTTTAAGTTTTTTACTTTTGAACTGTGAGTGGTTGTTTTAAGACCAAGACTTTCAATATCTTTTGCTATTTCTTTAGCTCGATGGATATGTCTGGGAATTATAATTGTTAATAAGTTTTTAATTTTTCTTTTTAGTTCTAGATGTGTTTTTGCACAAAATATTTCTTCATTAAAATGTGTGCTTGATGCAACCCATATTTTTTTATTTTTTAATTGATCTTTTAATCTTTTATTAATTTTGCTTTGTTTTTCTTGGATATTTTCAATAAATTTTAAATTTCCATAACATTTTATTTTTTTAGTGTTTAGTTTATTTAAAAAAAATTTAGTTTCTTGATTTTGTGGATAAGCAATTTTTATTTTATCAAATATTGACTTTGAAAAGTTTCCAAGCATTTTCCATCGATTGTAAGTTTTTTTTGTCAGTCTTGCATTGAGTAATATTAATGGAATTTTATTATTATTTAAACTTGTGTACATACATGGCCAAATCTCCGACTCTATAAATATTGCAAGACTTGGTTTCCAATAATTCAAAAACTTTCTTACAAAGATTATGTTATCTATAGGATAGAATTGATGAATAGTTTTTTTTAATTTAAATTTTTTTAATACTTTAGATGAACTTAGTGTGCTTGATGTAACTAATATTCTATCTAAAGATTTATTTTTCTCAAGTTTTTGAATAATGGGTACTACACTTAAAATTTCTCCAACGCTTGAGCCATGGAACCATATAAGTTTGCCTTTGCCTCTTTTTTTTGAAAATAAACAAAATTTTTCTTTGTATCTTTTTTTGTCTTCCTTTTTTTTAATTAGTCTGAAAATTATTATTAAAGGAGATAAAATTAAAATTAGATTAGTTAACAATCTATAGATGAAATACATTATGTTTTTTTAATCTGTTTATCATAAAAATTTTTATATTCTTTTGATTTTTCTAATAATTCCTCATGAGTTCCTTCACCTGTTACTTGACCATTATCTATAACATAAATTTTATCAGAATTGAGAATAGTTGAGAGTCTATGCGCAATAACAACTGTAGTTCTTCCCTTAGTTAAAAAACTAATTGCTTCTTGGATTTTATTTTCTGTATCAGCATCTAGAGAAGAAGTGGCTTCATCAAGCAAGATAATAGGGCTCTTTTTTAAAATTGCTCTTGCAATTGAAAGTCTCTGTTTTTCTCCACCTGATAATCTTGCTCCATTCTCTCCAATCAACGTCTCATACTTGTTTGGAAGATTGTTGATAAACTCATCTGCAAATGAAAAAGTAGCTGCTTGCTTAATTTCATCTATTGAGGCATCTAAATTTGCATAAGCTATATTATTTCTAATTGTATCATCAAATAGCGTTGTATCTTGACTAACGTAAGAAATATTTTTTCTTAGTGAAAAAATAGTTGAATCATAAATAGACTGGTCATCAATTTTGATGTCTCCACTGTTAATGTTATAGAACCGTGGAATAAGGTTTATGATTGTTGATTTTCCTGCGCCACTCAGACCTACAAGAGCAGTCATTTTTTCGCCAGGGATATTAAGATTTACATCTTGCAAAACCTTTCTATCATTAGCAGAATATTGAAAGTCAACATTGTGAAATTTTATTTCTCCTTTAAAAACGCTTAGTTCTTTTGTGTTATCTTTGTCTACAATTTGATGAACTTCATCAATAATTGGCAAAACTTTTCTGGCACCTGTGAGACCTTGTTGAACTGCAATATTTAGAGTGGCTAAAGATCTAACAGGTTGATACGCTAGCATCATAGCCGCTAAAAATGAAAAAAAATTACCTACTTCAATCTCATCTTTAATTATAAGTTTTGCTGATAGAAATATTATAATAGCAATCATTATACCCGTAAGGGTTTCCATAATAGGTGAAGCCCTAACAAATATAATACCTATTTTTCTATTAGATTCTTTTAAAGAATTTATAAATTTTTTTGCTCTACTTTTTTCATAATTTTCTTTTTGGAAAATTTTAATTAGTTTATGGTTTTTAAATATTTCAATCAAATATGTGGTGAAAGTGCCATGTCTTTGCATTTGCTGGTTTGAAACTTTTCCTATTCTTTTTCCCAAAGTTTTTGCCGCTATACTAGCAAGAGGTATCATTACGATTGCAACGAGAGATAGTTTCCAATTTTGATAAAACATCACAGTAAGCAAACCTATTAAAGTTAGACTATCTTTAAAAAGGTTTAAAATTGCAGTGCTAAGAAGGTTTACAATCATATTAACATCGTTCAATAAATTACCAATAAATTTACCAGAATGTTTATTATCAACTAATTGTGTGTCAGCTTTTAATAATGAGTCAAACATATCAGTTTGAATATCTTTTCTAACTTCTTCTGAAACATTAATCATAGTTACTTTAGCCAAGTATAAAGATCCCCCTTTGATAAAAAATGCCAGAACAATTAACAATGGAATAATTAAAATTAAATTTTCTGATTTGTTTATAAAAAGTTCATTAATAGCAGGGTCTAATAAATAGGCTACTGCCGAAGTACTTCCAGCAAGCAATATAGAAAAAAAAATAGCTAGTATTATTTTATTTAAATATTTTTTTGTATAATCTTTATAAAGACGACTAAAAATTTGTTTATTATTCATTATGTTAAATTTTTCCAATAACTATTGTTAAAAAAACTAATAAGCCCAAAAAATTATTTGATTTGAATATATTAAGACAGCTAGAAGCATTTTTAATGTTAAGTTTTTTTAGTTGTAAATAAAATGTTTGAAAAACAATAAAAGTAAAAAAAAAATAATAAAAATTATTGAGCTTCATTAAATGACCAATAGTTAGTAAAGTTAGAGCAAATATTGAGTAGCATATATATAAAAAAGTATAAGGGTTTTTTTTAAATTTTATTGAGGTTGATTTTAATCCAATTATTTCATCGTCTTTAATGTCTTGGTACCCATATATGGTGTCATACCCTAATGTCCAAAATATGGCTCCAAGATAGAATACAATCAGTATAATATCTATTTCTCCTTTAATTGTTGTCCAACCAAGTATGAGACCATAGTTAAATGTAATTCCTAAAAATAATTGAGGCCAATACGTAAATCTTTTCATCAAAGGGTAGGTGAAAGCCAGCGGTATTGAACCCAAAGCAAGAATGATCGTAAATTGATTGAAATTTAAAAGTACAAGTAGCGCTAATAAACATAAAACTACTGCATATAGGAAAGCAACTTTAATTGAAATTTTCCCAGAAGCGATAGGTCTATTTTTTGTTCGAAATACCCTTTTATCAAACTCTTTATCTAAAATATCATTTACAATACAACCAGCAGATCTCATTAGTACTGCACCCAAAAAAAATAATAATAGAAAAAAAAAATAATTGTTAAGATTACTTGAAAAATCATAGGCAAGAGTCAGTCCCCATGCACATGGCCAGAATAAAAGCATATAGCCAATAGGTTTTCTTAATCTTGTTAAATCAAAGAAAAGTTTTAATTGGTTCATAATATTTTACTTGTAAATAACAAAGGCTAGTTTCATAATCAAATTGATTCGCATGAATATAGATTACACAGTCACAGCTCTAATGTTTCCAGCCATTCCTTTGCTAATGAGCATCTATAGCAATAGATTTCACTCTCTTAGTAAGCTAATTAGAGAGCTTCACGATGAGCATGTTTATGAAAATCACGTTCCACATGAGTGGAAAAAACAATTCATAAACTTAAGTGGACGAATTACTCTTTTGAGATGGACAATTATGTTTGCTGCTTTTGGATTTTTGTTCAATATGATGACTGTATTAGGTCTCTATTTAAATGAAATATTTATTGCAAGATTAATTTTTGGCTCTTGTTGTTTATCTATGATAATTTCAATTCTTTTCTTTATTAGAGAAATTCATATTTCCACAAATGCACTTAAACTGCATATGGCTGATATGGATGTGGATGTTAGTTAGGAATTATTACAGCAGGTCCTAAAATTTTTCTACCTTCTAAATCTTCATGGGCTTGAACAACTTGATCAAGTTTATATTTTTTAAAAATATTTATTTTAACTTTTCCTGAACTTATTTTTTCAAACATTATTTTTGATGCTTCATCCAATTCCTCTTTTGTAGAGAGATATTGTTGCATCGCAGGTCTCACAAGATACAAGCCTTTAGGTTGAAGCATTTTAGGAACATTTATATCTGATAATGGTCCTGATGCATTTCCAAACGAAACCATCATTCCTCTTGTCGCTAGGCATTCAATAGATCCATTTAAGGTATCTTTGCCAACTCCATCATAAACAACTGGAACACCTTTGCCGTCAGTAATTTCTAAAACTTTTTTTGCAAAATTCTCTTTATTATAATTGATCACATAATCGTAACCATTTTCTTTAGCTATATTTATTTTTTCATCTGATCCAACTGTACCTATAACTGTGCAGCCTAAACTTTTAGCCCACTGACCAAATATTTGACCAACTCCTCCAGCCGCTGCATGATATAGAATTGTTTGTCCTGATTTTACAGGAAAAGTTTTATGCAATAGATAAAATGTAGTTAAACCTTTCGTCATCAAAGTTGCTGCCATCTCAAGATCAATTCCATCTGGTACTTTTACAAGATTTTTTGTTGGATAGTTTCTATGTGAAGAATAAGAACCCAATGGAATACCAGCGTAAG
>Ga0209775_1000208_pt1 | contig 36422 bp, 36 predicted proteins | sample SaaInlV_135m_DNA_FD_184661 | JGI IMG/M metagenome (GOLD analysis project Ga0209775, IMG submission 184661) | Marine microbial communities from expanding oxygen minimum zones in the Saanich Inlet - SI072_LV_135m_DNA (SPAdes) (version 2) | ecosystem: Environmental > Aquatic > Marine > Intertidal... | reverse complement strand
GACCATACCCTGGCCGTATCGATCGTCAAGAGATGGCGCCAGCACGATGGTGTTCATACCACGCTCTCGATAGTTGTAGCTGGCTTGCAACAACGCAGTGGATTTGCCTGCATTCATCGAAGAGTAATAAAAGTAAAGTTTGGCCATAGCGAGCTATAATGCTGAACGAATATTAACGGGATTAGTTTTTATGACGACGACAATTTATGGGGTATCGGGCTCAAGGGCCATTCGTTCACTTTGGGCCATCGAAGAAGTCGGGCTTGAGTATACACACGTTGCGACTCACTTTTTTAAAGACTCCAAAACTGACGACTACCTATCCGTCAATCCCAACGGACGGATTCCGGCACTGGTGGATGGGGACGTCACCCTGTTCGAATCCATGGCGATTAACCTGTACCTGACCAAAAAGTATGCACCGGCGCTCTACCCGGAGTCTGAAGGCGAACAGGCTAAAGCAATTCAATGGAGCGTTTGGGCGATCAGTGAAATCGAGCCACAACAGATGCAGATCGTGATTCAAAAGATCTTCAACCGGGATAACATTGACCAGTCCACAATCGACAGCGCGACCGGAAACCTGCAGCGTCCTCTGGCCGTTCTCAACGAACACCTCGCTGACCGGGAATATCTGCTGGGCGACTCTTTTACCGTCGCCGATCTGAACGTTTCTGGCGTGATGCTGCTGATGCAGATGATCGAGTTTGATCTATCAGCCTACCCGAACATCAAAAACTGGACGGAACGCTGTTACAGCCGGGATGCACTGAAACGGGCCCAGAGCCTTGACTAGGCTTTAGTCCCTGGCAAACCTCGTCGCGGCAAACGCGCCATTGCGCCTATCTTTCTGATGAGTGACCTTGCATTGCTCATTGCCGATCGACACGCTCACCCATTTCTATGAGGTGCCGCTATAATGACGATTCAGCTTAATTATTGAGCCCTGAATGGCTGACATCAACATTGAAAATTTCTATAAGCACATCGCCAGGATACTGAGTATCTTGTATGAGGCATTTCCGTCGAAATCGCCTCTGTACGTGGATGATGTCGCCGGCGTGGATGACCCGGACGAATATGGCCTGCACAGCCCAGACTACACTGCCGGTTTTTTCGCGATGCTGTGGCTCGCCGACGAGCAATACATCCGGTACATGGACACGATCAGGCAGGACGGCGTCGATCAGGCAGTGCTAACGCACAAAGCATTCCTGAAACTAACACAGGTATCTGACCCTATTTATCAGGCAACGGTCTATCAAACAGACGACAGTCACGTGGTCGGCACGACTCAAATGGAGGAAGCGGGATCACCGCCCTCTGTTATTGAAGACCATATGCTGGTGATCAACCAACTACGACACGCACTTCGAAGTGGCGATTCAATCGCGATCGCCAAAGTAGTCAGGCATATCCTGCATAGCTAGGGGTCTACACTTCTCTATCCGGATTACTGCGTATCGCCGGCATCCAAGAACTGCGCGATTGCAACTACAGCCATCTAAGATGGCGCTGCTAATCACATCGCATCTTCAATGGAAGCGCGGACAATCAACAGGCGCTCGCTGGTCGCTCCTGAGCCGCTACCGCGCTTTTCCAATTCAGCAATCGTCTCTTTACCCGAGACAATTTCACCAAAGATAGTGTGTTTACCGTCAAGCCAGGGAGTGGCAACGAAGGTAATAAAAAACTGGCTGCCATCAGTTCCGGGACCACGGTTGGCCATACTCAGCAGACCGGGTCGGTCATGACGGGCTTCTGGCGAAAATTCACCGTCGTATTGGTATCCAGGGCCACCCTGACCAATACCCAGCGGGTCGCCGCCCTGGGCCATAAAGCCACTAATAACGCGATGGAAGACCACATCATCGTAAAACCCAAGTTCCGTCAGGTAAATGGTGCTGGTCACATGCATCGGCGCGATGTCAGAGAAGAGCTTGAACCTCATGTCACCCACATTGGTTTCAAGCTTCCAGATGATTTCCTCGCCGGGTTCAAAGATCATGAGTTCGGGAGACTGAAGATTTGATTTCCAATCGGGATCGGACTTGTCGATGTTTATTCCAGCAGTGTCATCCATTGATGCATCATTAGCATTAGCATTAGCATTAGCATTAGCATTAGCATTAGCACTTGCCATCGCAGCAGGCGCTGTCTGTTCGACCTCGGCTAACAAGGGTTCATCAGGCAATTTTTGTTCTTTGGACGCTTCGGGCGCACACGCCGTTGATATCATTAGCATGCTAACCAGGAGTAATCGCTTCATGTTTGTTCCTTAATTTCGTTTATTAACTGCTATGGCTGATCCTGACCGAATTGTGGCACAAGCCTAAGCTTCCTTCCTAATTACGCGACCTGATACAACACCCAGTCATCATAACCCACGAGAACAGATTTCATTCCAGCCAATGCCTCATCCAGATCAACGTCTCCGGTATCTACCAGCAGCGGACGACGTTCAAGCCTCAACAGTTTGGACTTGGTCGCGACAATCTCCAGGTTGCGAACCCCAACCCGTCGAATGACTCTAGCGCTAAGCTGCTGATTTCCCCTGCCGAAGACATGACCTTGTCCACCAATGGCCGTGACGACAATTTTTACCAAAGGCGCATCTTCTATCCATTCCATAATTTGATTCTCCGAGACATCGGCTGCCACGAGTTCACCATTGCTGACTACATCGATGCCCAACAGGGTGGATTCAAGACCCAGGGAGTCCATCAGTGTCGCAACGGTAGACCCGGAGCCCATAAGGTAAAGCGCCTCTGAATCCATGTTTTCAGTGAAGTAAGCTGCAATATCCTGAACGACCAGCGCATCAACTTCCTTACCCCCCACTTTGGTCTGCTGGACGTACCGAAGATCATCGGGCACCGGTAACTCACCATAGAACCGGGTTTTCACAATGCCTTCACGGAACGAACTTTCGTCAATATCCCGCACTTCGGATTTCACGACTGACAGGATTTCCCCCGCGAGCATTTTATTGACGAGTGTTGCCGCCGCAACGGGCGTGGTCGCAAAGACGCCCGAGTGCATCTTCACGCCACAGGGAATTCCCAGCACCGCCGCTACATTCTGAATGCTGTCGGCAACATCCCTTGCTGTACCGTCACCGCCCGCAAATAGCAGTAGGTCAACGCCTTGTTCACATAACAAACGAACACCCTGACGGGTGTCTTCAGCCGATGTGTCGGCGGCTATCAAACCACCAACCAGATGACAGGTGATACCCAGATGGCCAAGGCTGTCCCCACCCATCTCACCAGGCACGGTGAACCATTCGATGCCATCATGAACAATACGCTCAAGGCAAGCCTCTGCCCGGTCAGCGACTTTACTTTGTCCACCAAGCAACATTGCTTCGCCATAAACACCATCACTGCCCTTCAGGCCTACCGGCCCACCCACACCCGCTTTGGGATTCAGCAGCAGACCAACCTTCATCTTCCGGTCGGTCATGAGTGCTGCGATAACGACGTTTGTCCAATGGCTGCCAATCTTTCGCGGACACGTTTACCGAAATTCATCGCGTCACAAAAAGATTCAATTTCGTTCGCGCTTACCGGAGAAGGCACAAGGTCCTCCAGCGACACCTCCATATCAATGTCACACTTAATCCTGGTGATTTCCTGGAACATTCGAACCCTGTGTTCACATTCCAGCAAAGTCTGTTTCGCTTTGCTGGCACCGCGAAGCCCGATGTTTTCTATTTCATCGATGGCAAGATACAAAGAATCAATATCCCCGAAGTGAGCCAAAATCTTTACCGCTGATTTAGCGCCAATACCCGGCGCGCCGGGTATGTTATCGACAGAATCTCCCGCCAGCGCAAGATAATCGGCTATCTGATGAGCATGCACACCGAATTTTTCCTTCACCTCAGCAGGGCCAGCGCGCAGGTCTGCTGCGAAGTCCCAGAGTATGTCATCGGCTCGAAGTAGCTGGCCCAGGTCCTTGTCTCGAGTGACAATGATGACTGGCCTGCCTGCAGCAAACTTCGTATGCAACGTACCGATGATGTCATCCGCCTCGTAGCGCTTGAGACTCAGATGATGCACGCCGAGCAAACGGGTAATTTCCTGGCACTTCTCGAGCTGGAATTTCAGGTTCTCGTCGGGAAGATCGCGATTGGCCTTGTACTCCGGATAGATATCATTGCGATAGCAGGTGTTCAGGCTTTCATCGAACGCAAAGGATATATATTGCGGCTGCTTCTCTAGCAGCTCGAGCATAAAATTGGTGTAGCCATACACGGCATTAACCGGCTCGCCCCTGTTATCAACGAAGGTATCGGGAATGGAAAAGTAAGCCCTGAAAATGTAGATAGAAGCATCGACCAGGTATAAGGGTTCTGTCATCGCTCACGCAACCTTTTTACTACCGCACTAAAGGTCATCACTACGTCACCCTTACTTTCGAGCTCACCACTAACGAACACCAGCGAACCTGTCTTTCTGATAACTTTTGGCAAGCAGCGAATCAACACTCCTCTGGATGCGGCTGATACAAATTCTGAACTAAAGCTGATAGTAGAACAGCTCTCTTCTCTGTAATGATTGGTTGCAGCTATACACAGCGAAAAATCCGCAAATGTCATCAGTACGCCACCGTGGACCAGCCCGTTGACGTTACAGTTCTTTGCCTTGGGTAGAAACAGGCAGTCGAACCCTTCAGAAGTCTCGCAGTAGTAAAAGGGACCCGTATGATCCTCTGCCGGATCAAACCCCGGATCTGTACTGTAGCTATCGGGGATAGCATTGGTACTGGCGTCATTCATTTTGGCGGCTCCCTGTAGGTGTCACTTATCAGCGCCTGTTGATTGCCCGTTTGCACAACAAGTGCGTGAATAAATCGCTCTGCACGGGGCGGCAAACCATCCAGCCAGGCAATGACCGCGGCATGCACCTCGGCGCTGAAACCACTCATATCGAGTGTATTTTCATCAAAATTATCGCAGCTCACCCTAAAATCTATACCCGCCGCCACACTAAAAATCCACTCTAGCGCCTGCGGTTTTACTTCGACGGTTTCAAACGTGCGTTGCTGCTTTACGTCTCGCGTGTCGCGGTACCAATAACCATAATCAGGTTGCTGGCGACGGTCGGCGCCCGCAATACACCAGTGAGCTATTTCGTGCAGCGCGCTTGACGCATAATCCTCACGAAAATAAACACGGGCTTCCTGCTTACCAGGTTCATAAAGGGGCTCGGACGCACCACCTACCAGCTTCGTGTGAGACTGTACGAAGCATCGGTTAAAAGTTTCACAAATCTGCTCAGCAAGCATCAAACAGGCTCGATATCTGAATCATGCAAACATTTGGTTTGGCCAAGAGACTCGAAATACGGCACTGAAAGATAATCCCTGCCCGCCAGCAAGTGATTTAAATACCACCGTGCAGGAGCCAGTCCTTCAGTAACATGATCTTTATTGGCAATGTACACCCACGCATCAACAATACCCGCCCTGGTAACAATCGGTAGCGCGATTCGGGTGTACAGGACAGGATAACCTTCGTAGGGATCCATCATTTCGATCTGCATTGGGTCAACCAGCCGATAAACCACTCCCTCGGTGACCCCTTTGGATACTGCCATTACATTGGCTGCGGCGGCGCCAGGATACTTCAGAGAACGCTTATTGAACCTGAGCGAATAGTCAAACAGGTGGCCCGAATCTGCGGACTCGAACGACATTTTACGCTGCCGGACCCTGTCAGGATTCATGTTGCTACCATAGGCGAAATAGTGGTGAACGGTTAATGACATGACCTGGTGGTCTACCCCTTCTTTATCCAGTAAAGGTAGATATCACCCTCGTTTTCCTGATGAACCATTTCATGGCTGAGGAACTTGCAGAAATTCGGGAAATCCCAGGAGGTTGAAGGGTCGGTTGCAGTGATCTTAATGATCTGGCCCGACGACATATCCATCAGCTTATTACGCACCACCATCAAAGGTTCCGGGCAGCGAAGGCCAGTGGCGTCAATGTCTACGTCAGCTTCGAGTGTCATTAGATCTCTGCATTAGGTTAAATTGCAGTATTACCTGCAATTATTTTCAATTGGACCAATTATATATCGATTTTGACCGTAAATACGGACCTATACTTGTAGGGTCAGGTGAGTATAATCCCCCGCCCAACTTACTGCGACTTATGCGGCCATGATCAGGGTACTTATAGAACGACGGATCGCCCAGGGATTAGAGCATTACTACGACTGCACGGTGAAACGCACCATCAGCCAGGTTGTGCGTGCGCCCGGCTGTATAGCGGGTGAGTCTCTCAAAGACAAACTTGACCCGGGTCGAAGAATTATCATGTCGAAGTGGGAGAGCCTTGAACACTGGGAGTCCTGGCTGCATTCTCCTGAAAGAAAGAACGTTATTTCAGAGTTGGCACCCCTTTTGGATGGCAGCGAGCGAATAACAATGCTGGAGCACACCCACTAGCAACTACCCCGGTTGGCAGTCCGGCGATTCCCCAAACTGCTTCAGTGTGTTCACTGGAGGCTTGCACGAGCGAACAAAAACCGTTTAAGCCCACTATCACGCACGGCTAATCCTCACAGCCAACCTGCGACAGTAGCGCTGACAAATGGCGGGCTACTAGATGCTCACACGTTTCTCGGTCAACATCATATTCACGCGCCCTTTGGTAACTGATAATTGCCTTATCCCGCCGGTTTAACGTTTCAATATAAGCATCTCCCGCCAAGAATAAAAACTGACGCGCTGCATCTTGCGGGGTATCAGCCTCAAGCTGCAGTTCACCTTCCACTACAAGGTTGGCCAACTGCTCGTGATCGATCGATGACTGCTGTGTATTCACGAGATGATGCAGCGTCCAGATTTTTGCCTGAAACGTCTCGGTGACGGGCGCTAAGCGAATCAGTTGATCCTTCGAAAGGCCTTCACCCATCAGAGCGTCACCCACCACAGCACGGATGTATTGAGACAAAACCTTGTTCAGATACCGCTTAATGAACGGTTCGCGCACGATGTCTTCCTGTAGCGCTAACATCAGATCACGCATAAAAGCGTCAAGGCCCGGGTTAAAACCGAAACCCTGCTCACCCAGCTTGAAGTACATTCCGTAATCACGAGCTGTCGTGTCAACGGCACTAACGCTGTATACCGGCCTGTCAGAGGATCCTTTGTGCTCGGCAAGCAACCTTGTCTGTTCCTCATTGTTAAGACGGGGGTTCGCCAGGCGATTGCCAAAGAGCATATTGTGCTGCCGCCTTAATTCTATATCCGGCCTTACGCCCTGCACGTAGTACAAGGCCCCAAGCGGACCTGTCTGTGTATCACCAGCGACAATCAGGAGAGCATTCTCGTCCAGCGACTCCAGCAGCAGGCGGTTATAGCGCTCTACCCAGACAGTGTCGTTCGCACCCAGTAACGAAAATGACTGTACCGCCACCGCTATAAAAATCAGCAAGGCTGTCGCCGACCGCGTCACTGCCTGGCTTTGTGACACCGCCCAGAGAAATCGAACACCAAGCACCATCCAGATTGAGCAACTCACGAACGAAAGAAGAATCCACGTTGAATAGCCTATTTGGACTGATTCAGTGAACTGGTGGTTGGTCAACAACGGCAACAACAGGCAGTTCGCAATCCAAAGCAACAATAATGAAACAGCAACCGGCTTGGCGAGATCAAACAGCGAACGCAGCATGCCTAGTGGAATGAACAACAATCCCAAATAGCCAAACTGCTTGATTGAAGCGAGCGGTACCCACCAGAGCAAACCCAGCCACCCCGCCGGCCTGTTTGTGAAGGAATCCTCATAGGTGCTACGTGATACATAAAGCCATAGATCAGAAAAAGAGTTCACCTCACCGATCGTGGTCATGGGATTACCGGACTTGGTAAACATCAACAGGTAAGGCGACAAACCCAACGCAAGTAACAATACACATCCACCCAATAACATCGGGCTCTTCAGCACCTTTAACAGCGGGTGAATTTTCCAGAGAAGGAAAGGAAGCAGACAAAGCGAAGAAGCAACAATCAGCGGCCAATGATTCGAGAGCCCAAGACCCAGAAATAGAGAACCCGAAACCAGCCAGCGACCATCACCCGCACGGGAAAAACAAAAACAGCAAATCATCATGCAGATAAACAGGAAGCTGTTTAGGGTATAGACCTCCAGCACAATAGATTGGGACCAGAAAGCAGTGGACACCGCCATCACCCCGACCGCCAATGCCGACTCCAGCTCAGACAGCTCAAACAACCGGCACAACGTATACAGAGCGCACAGCGTCAGGATGGCAAACAGCGTACTGAACAAATTCCCGGGAATCGCACCCTCAAAAGGAAGCGACATCATCGGGTGACAAATCAGCGTAGCAAGCGGGAATCCGGGTGGATGCGCAATACCGTTCGCATCGCAAACCATCATAAACAGCCCGGTATCAACCACCGAGATAGAAGAAGAGACAGTCGCAAGGTAAACCCCAGCACACACCAGCAGCGTGGGCACCAGATACATCAGGTCAACAAGGCGAAAGTTCAACGATTAGTCTCGTTATTTGACCTGCGGATGATACCCGTTGATTGGCAAATGGGAAGCGATGCCAACTAAATTAAAACCCGCTGTAGTCACTGCGCCAGCTTTTCACTATAATCGCCGCTCCTTGAGCCGCCCATAGCTCAGCTGGATAGAGTCCAGCGGGCCGCGAGCGGACTTCGAACCCTCGTTCGAAGAGAAGCAGGGAATTAGTTGTAGTTGAAACCTATCCGCCCATAGCTCAGCTGGATAGAGCACCAGGCTTCGAACCTGGGTGTCGGGAGTTCGAATCTCTCTGGGCGGACCATCTTTCTCAAATATTGAGTTCAAACCTTGAACCAACATCGATACACAGCAGCCTTTCCGGCTGCAATGTCGGGCCCATTACATGGCGTGTATGAATCTCTCTGGGCGGACCATCTTTCTCAAATATTGAGTTCAAACCTTGAACCAACATCGATACACAGCAGCCTTTCCGGCTGCAATGTCGGGCCCATTACATGGCGTGTATGAATCTCTCTGGGCGGGCCATTTCCCTTTTAAAACTACTGATGCTCCGACTTGAGCTCAACCTGATTATCCATCTCTCCCAGAATTCGTCTTAGATCCAGCATAATCCAAACAAGCCAACCCGCAAAGGCAAGCCCAACCAATCCAGTGGGCACGGTGACCAGACCGATGATCCAGAACAACAAGAAATAGAACCAGCGTGAGAAGGCCACTTTAAATCGTGTAGGGATAGATTCCGTGCCCGGTGAGTACGTAAATGATTTAGCTCGTAGAAACCAACCGTTCGCAATCAACGCAACAAAAAAAAGCATTCGTGGCGGTGGTCCTCGATCGACCACAGGATTGTCATCATGTGGTGCATCTTCAGCCTGGTCTCCCGCGGCAAGAGCGCTTTCAATGTTCTCCCAGGCATGCGCTGCCGTGGGTCGCATAGTCGTTCCGCTCAAATTCTCAACCGACGGTACAGAGCGCCAGCGATAGAGCACGCGGCCCTTGTTTGTCAAAGCCAGCACACCAGGTTGAAAGAACCCTTTGGGGTGCTCGATATCCCAATCTACCCCGCGCTGCAAAAACTCAGGGTCGCCTCTATTAGCATAGAGCGTTAGCCAACGACGTTCGCTGCACGTTTTCGAAATCTCCTGATGAGGATCGCCGATGTTTTCGAAATCAAGTTCCCAGTGTTCGTGAGCCTGATCGGCCAGACGCTGCGGCTCGCTGGTAATGGCATATATTTCCCCACCTGCGGCACGAATCGTATCGACGACTCCTTCTTCTATATAGCCCCGTAACTCGGCGCGACAGGGAGGTCACCAGAAACCACGGTAAAAAAGCAAGACGACAAATGCGTATTGGGAGAGTGCGCTATCGAGCCAGCTACTACGAACACCTGGTGGTGGATCCAATTCCGCCTGGGGTTTCTCACTTTGCGGTGCCAGAACGCTTTCAGCGAATTCTACTTCCCAGTCATCACTTGTGCCACTGACTCTAAATGAGCGTTGCTCGCAGCGATCACCGCCACACAGGATGAGACGAAGATCACCTGATCCGCTCAGTGCGTCATCTGCATCGAGAATGCCGGTTACCTTGAATTTTTCGTCAGCTGCTTCGGCTGAAGCGTTGAACCACACGAGTGCCGCATCGACACGCGGTTGCAAAGCTCTGGGTATGTTCTCACTAACTTGTGGCATCAGTTGTCTCCCCTATGCTCAACAGGAACCATGCCTGGGTTTTCCATTGCAGCTCGCGAAACCAACATCCATTGCACAAACTCACTATCCTGATTGCGTTTGCCGTGTTTCAACCATCGTGAAATTGAAACCAAAACAAATGACACAATGGATTCACTGACGAACTTAACATCAAGACCACATTCTGTTTCGCCCGCTTTTTGTCTTTGTTTAATCCGCTCCATCGTGCGCTTAACCAGTTGTGCGTTTAGTTTCTTGTACGGTTTGTTGTATTTCTCATCGTAAGGAGTCTGGAGCAACAGGATGCGCGTGGAGTTTTCATGCTTTCTGGAGATATCCAGGTAGCGCTGCAAACGATCCCCATACTCTTGTATCTGAAGCGCATCGACACTCAAGAACTCGTCGGTAATCCGCTTGAGGATAGAATCAATTAACTTGTCTTTGGTACCAAAAGTTCGATACAGCACGATCTTGGTCATACCGAGAGATGCTGATATATCATCCATGCTTGTCGAACGAAGCCCCTGTCGGGCGATGACCTCCGCAGCCGCATCCATCAGCAACTGACGACGCTCTTCCTGATAGCGAATTTGCGAGTCAGCGATTTTTGTTATTGCGCTCATTTTTACGTTCATAGGAACGACCGTTTCAATTGGATCACCACAATGATACGGTATCGTATCACAATGATCTTATAACGTATCAACAATCTCGGAAACTGTAATGAACACGACGCGAAGGACACTCCTGAAATGGTTAGCGGCTTCTGTTCCCGTGTCTTTCCTGCCGAAATCCTGGGCAACAAGGCACGACGATATCCGTCACATCCTGCCGATGGCTACCGACAGTAGCCTGTCCATCTCGGTTTCGGTTGAACGCCCCAAAAGCAGCTTGTTTCTGTCAGTTGGCGACATTCGAATACCCGGTAACAAAATGGATAGTAAGGGCAGGTACTGGTCCTTCACCGCCAAAGATCTCAACCCGTCTACATCCTACAATCTCCAGCTATCAGATGAAGATGGGGGAATAGGAGAACCCTGGCCACTGCGCACCTTCCCGGATCGATACAGCGAACCCGATTCCTTAAAGCTGCTGGCATTCACCTGTGCCGGAGGCGGCGACGGGTTCGGCACTCCAAGCATTCAGGTGTTTAAGCCCCATACATTTCGCCAGAAACTATTTGAGGCTGCTCTGCTTGAACAGCCAGATGCGGCTATCGCTATTGGCGATCATATTTACTTCGACCTGCGAGGCGATGAGCACCCCTCGTTTGGCAGAAACTCTAAATGGATGAAGCTCTTTTCTGGTTTGTACCTCAGCCTGCTCTATGGAAGCTTTGACAGATCCAAGGCGATCATCGGCACCCCTAATGAAGAAGTCCTGACCAACATTGGTGATGAACAGATCGCCGACTTGTACGGCACACGTTTCAAGTCAACGCCGATATACTTTGTTTCGGACGATCATGACTATTTTGAAAATGATGACGCTACAGAAGACCTAGTGACCTTCCCTCCGGACGACTTCAGCCGGGCAGCTCACAAGGCCATTGCCGACCTATACTACCCGCCTCTACCAGACAGCCCCAAACCAGAATGGAACCGAAACTTCGGCACCTTTACCTATGGACGTCTGTTTGAAGCAACACTGATAGATTGTGCAGGCAAATTATCGCTAGGCAAGGACGCCCGACTGTTTCCGGAAGCCGCCGAGGATTGGGCACTCACTCGAATCAATAGTTCACAGGCTAAACACTATGCCCTGGTACCCAGCCATCCTATGGGTTGGACCGCAGGTAAATGGCGTGAATGGTATCCGGACGTGGTGGCACCAGAAGGATTCACTGGCATCGTTAGCAATGAGCTGATGTCAGGTGCGAAAAGACAACTCTCGGCCAAAGCCGAAAAGTACCTCTGGCAGAAAGGCTGGTGGGAACAGCATCAAAGATTGCTTGAAGCCCTGGGCAAACGCAGACATGGCTCAAGATTCACTTTTTCAGGTGATATTCATGCCCAGGGCGCTATCAGCATCACACAAAGTGGGGAGATGGTTTTCGATGAACCCGTCAAGTCAGTCCTTGTCGGCCCAGTGAGTACGTCAGATGCAACCTGGCCTTCCGCAGCAAGAGGGGTTCCTGCTGCACAACCTGCGTGGCTTTCAAGCAACGAATTGCTTGGAACCAATGAAGTAAACGGCTTTACCCTCTTTGAGTTTACAAATTCAGAAGTTCGCCCTCGATTATTCAATTGTGGAGGGTTCGATCGATCCAGGAATGAAGATGGTCGAATACAAAGTACAGATGAGATTTTAATTTAGGAGAGAAGAATGATGATTACAAAACGCCGATTTATTCAAAGCAGTCTGCTGACGGCACTACTCCCCATCAAACTACGACTACTGGCGGAAGAAAACACGATGCAAAATAGAATCGCTGGGATCATTAGTGAGTATGCCAGTCAGGGAAATCACCGCACAGGAACAGATGTTGATAACCAAAGTGCTGACTGGTTAATGAAGAGAATTGACACCCTGGGTGTAACAGCCACCGACACAGCTTTTGATTTTGAGCGAGTGCAACCCATCACGACGCAATTATCCATCGCAGGCGCTACATTCTCGGGCGTCCCGTTGTACGACTGTCATTACACTGACGAGAGCGGCGTCACGGGCAGTATCGGCGAACTGGGCAGTAATGCTGATATCGGCATTATCATGGCATTGCCGATTGCTTCCTCTCCTGGCGGTCGCCTTGTCCAAGCTGCAAGAAAGCAAGGCAAACACAAAGCCATTATTATCGTCACGGACAGCCGGTTACCTGGAGATGGTGTGGCACCACAAAATGCCGAGGACTTTCTTGCACCCTTTGGACCGCCGGTACTACAGGTGGCGAACGGGCATTGGGCAGATTTACAGTCGGCTATGAAAACTGAAGCACAGGCGAGGCTTGTGCTTCACTGTGAGTATGCCAAAGCGAAAGCGAGAAACATTGAAGCGAAAATTGCAGGCAGCAACCCTGGTCTCGCCCCTATTGTCGTCATGACGCCTCGCAGTGGCTGGTGGGCGAATGCCTCTGAAAGAGGAGGCGGCATCGCCGCGTTCCTGGAAATCATGCAGGCGGTCAACGCTTCAGTGCCGAGAAGAGATGTCATCTTCACGGCAAATACCGGGCATGAGTTAGGTCATACCGGACTGGACCTATTCCTGCACAACAATCCAGGACTGATAAAGGACGCTCATATCTGGATGCACCTCGGAGCCAATTTTGCGGCGAAATTCGGCTCGCAGGTCACGCTCCAGTATTCTGATGACAATGCTGCTGCCAGTCTCGCACCATGGTTAAAGGAAAACCTTGTGACACCGGGCATCGTGACTCCCATGGAGCAGCGCCCCCTGGGAGAGGCACGCAACATTTATGATGGCCAGGGTCGATATGTATCTATACTTGGAAGAAACGGATTATTCCACCATCCAGCAGACCAGTGGCCTCATGCGGTCGATATGGAGCTGACTACAAAGTGGGTCAAGGCGTTTACTCAACTAGCTATAGCCCTCGCAACTTGAACGTTGCAAGATAGACAAGCTGCTCTCCGGACTCAGAGTAGCTCAATCTTGGTTCGCCAGTGCCCACGTCCATCCTTCTGGGCGGACCATTTTACAAATCACAACAAGCATCACAACCTTGTTGTAATGGTTAGTCGTAGTGAGTCCATAAGCGAATAACCTTAACCTCTTGTTCTTTTTCCATGACTTGATAGACAAGCCTGTGTTGAATATTTATTCTGCGAGAGTATGCGCCACTTAGATCCCCTACCAGTTTCTCGTAGGGTGGCGGTTTTTGAAAAGGATTTTCTTCGAGGATACCTAAGAGAATTTGAGCTTTCTTTTTCAGACCTGCTGAAGCTAACTTCCGAGCATCCTTTTTGGCCTGTTTAGTATAGTAGAGCTTCCACATTACCAATCGAGATCTTCACCACAGTCTTCTATCTTGGTATTTAAGCCTTCTTGAATCGATTCCCGCATACCCGGGATTGATACCAGGAACAAACTTTCAGTGACAGCTCTCCAGTCTTCTTCGGCCAGAAGTACTGCATTGCCTCGCTTACCTGTAATTAATATTGGTTCGTGTGTTTCAGTGGTCTCATCAATGAGGCTGTAGAGTTTCGAGCGGGCTTCCGTAGCATTGAGTGTAGACATGGTAATAACCCCAAAAACTTAACCGTACGTCATTGCGTACGTTACGTCAAGCCTTGAAACCTGACAAAATCTTGCGCTCCTCAATCCCAAGGTGCCTAGAGCTTTATCGCTAGTTTCCAGTGCCCACGTCCATCCTTCTGGGCGGGCCATTTTACTTAGAAATAAATTTCACTTAATTAGTCACACCGATACGCGGCTGCCCAGCGATTACGTCGAGCGGCTGCGCGCCCCTGCACTAATCTCTCTATGTGAAGCTCATGAGGGACTGGTTGGCGAGAGTTTACTCTGACACTTCACACCAACACCATAGATTGCACCGATCCCATAGATTGCTGCTTAAACCTCCGACCTGCCTAACTGATCCACTCGATACCGGACTGCTTTCTCCGGGTAGAACAAATACAGAATTGCACCCACCAGGCATAAACCACCGGCAACCGGACCTATCAGCAGCACACCTAGTGGTTCGGCGGCACTTCGACCATAGGCGGACAGTAGGAAACTGAGGATCGCAGCTGAAGCCGCATAAACCCATTTGGTGAACAAACCCTGAACGCCATAATACATCGCCGCGCGGTTGGCACCGGTATTTGCTTCATCAAGGTCGATGAGCTGACCCAGGATGACAGTTGGCAAGATCATAATACCGGCTATCGCAAGACCCTTAATCGCCGTCAAGCCAACAATCACAATCAGGTTCAACATGTCACCCGGCCCGCCCGGTGTACTTGGTGTTAACAACCCATAGGGGATCATCGTTATGCCCAGGATGAAAATCGTCAGGATCAGCGAACGTTTGGTGCCAATTTTTGCTACTACCAAATGGATCACCGCGAACCCGATCAGAATACCCGGTAGCATAGCCAGCCCCAGTTTTGCCGCAAAACCCTCATCCCGCCCCAGGATAACTCTCGCGATATAGGGAATGGCCGGGCCGCTCATACTTGAGCCCATGACAAAGACAATCTGGGCGAAGAGATAAATCATGAAAGGTCGATTACTCATTGTGGTCAGGAGAGCTGAACGCATATCCAGTTCAGACGGCACCGATTCGAACTTGGAGTCATCTACTGCAAGGATTGGGCAGATACAACAGATAAAAGAAAACACGCACGACAGAATCACGACCCACTGAATTGCGCTAGTTGCATCCATGCCCTGGCCTTTGAAAAAGTCGATACCCGCAAGCCACAGGACCCCATAAGCCATAATGATGGGGCCACCGACCATCGATCGCAATCGTGAAAGCTCAACGCGATCTTTCTCTGTTTTTGCTATCTCAGGGATTAAAGCAAGATAAGGCGCAACATATACAGTGAAAAAGATGTAGTACATTGCGAGCGCAATAGTCAAAAACAAAAAGGTGTCAAAACTTTGTGGTTCACCGGGTGGGAAAAACAGCGCAGCCGGAATAAATACCATAGGGACGATTCCCACGATCAAGAATATTCGCCTTCTACCCCATCGGGACCTGGAGCGGTCAGAGTAGTGGCCAACCAATGGGTCCGCCAACGAGTCCACAATGCCGCCAATAAGCCTGGCCAGACCATAGGCCGTTAGCACGCCGAGAAAAATCTCCTCACTCACCAGCACTTGGAGCCCCGCACCCTCGGGTGGTAGGTAAAAATAGATGCCAATGGAAGAAACGATGGAGCCTGTAATGACCCAACCCGGGAAGCCCATAACAAACAACAGTCGCTGTCTGAAGGTTAGAAGACCACCATCCTCACGTTTTTCTGATTGCTGTTCACTTAGCTGTTGCCTGTCGATGTTATTCATATTGTCGCTGCGCCATCCAACCCTGCTCTTCAGAACTCTGTAAGGATTTACTGTTACAGCAAGCCTACGGATAGGATACCTTCATCACAAGGCAACAAAATTCGAACAGCAAAATACATGAGCGATCTAACGGATAAGAATGTTGCACTCTTGCTGTCGTCACAAGACTTCACTTCAGATTCAGCATGCCCTAACATGCCGAGCGATAGGGTGAGTGACAAGCCAGCAAGACGACGAAAGAGACCTAGACCGCGATGAGTGGACGTAAACAACAAATTCTTCAGTCAGCTATCCATATTATCGCAGAGGAGGGTTATGGCGCCTTGACCATGCGCGCGCTGTCCCGAGCCAGTGATCTGAAACTGGGAGCCTTGCAATACCACTACCCTACCAGAGACGATATGTTGCGGGCTTTGATCGAGTATATAACTCAGGAGTATCAGGCCCTCTATGATTAACACCAAAGAAAGGGCACGTTTTGAACGCTAATGATGTTCCTCGGGTGTACGACACCACGTTGATCCGAAGCTGCCGAACCTAAATAAAGAGAAAGGGAAAAACTATGAACACGAAAATCACACTAGATTACCAAATCAACCGGTTGGGCTTTTGGTCCGCCATCCTGGTAATCGTCTCGGGGGTGGTCTCCATGTTTTTGCCACTGGATATCCCCGCAGGTTCCACAGCGGAACACGCAGACCGTGTGGCCTGGCTGATTACCAACCGAGGTGCATTTATCGCCGGCTGGGTAAACCAGATTGTCGCTATGCTCTGTGCGACCTGCGTTTTATTTGGGATTGCCTGGCAGATTAGGGGGGGGAATCCGCTGCGCGCGATACTCGCGGCGATGGTGGTTCTGGTGTCCGTTGTTGGCTATATTATCCCGAAGTTTATGGCGGTGTGGACCATACCTCAGTTAGCAGAGGTCCTTTCAAGCGGTGTGACGGGTGCTGGTGCTGAGTTGGCTGATCCACTACTTCGCATACTGAATGGGGGCGTCGCGTTTTCGCTATACGAGTCTCTCGAGAATCTTGGTTTCTGGATGTGGGCGGTTTTTGCTCTGCTGGTGGCGGTTCCACTGTACGGCGATTCAGTGGCTTCAAAAATTGCGGCGGTTACTCTGGGATATATTGGTATCTCCTATCACGTTCTCTTGGCTGCGTTGCTGGTCGGTATTGTAGATCTGCCCGCGATTCACGGCTACTTCGAAGTCACGTTCAATGTCATTGTAATCGTGATAATCGCAATGGGCTTTCATTTCAAAGCAGCGCTGGCTGCGGCTCGATAGATGGCTATGGAAACAAAAATTACGAGGCGGGACCTGCTTAACGGAATAGTGATAGGCGCAGGTGGCAGCTTCTTGCAAGCCTACAGTGGCAGAGCTGTTGGCAATCCGGCTGGCACAGCTGGCTTCGAGCCGAATGCCATGCCCAGTTACTATCCGCCAACCCTCACAGGTATGCGTGGTAGTCACGATGGTTCATACGAAGTTGCCCATGCGCTCGCTTGGCAGGGGCAAAAGCCCAAGACATACGAAACCCTGGATGAGCACTACGACCTGGTGGTCGTTGGCGCGGGAATGAGTGGGCTCGCAGCTGCGTGGTATTACCTTAAGGAAATGGCTCCTGAGACCCGCATCCTCATATTGGATAATCACGATGATTTTGGCGGCCATGCAAAGCGAAACGAATTCCACTACAAGGACCGAATGCTGCTGAGCCTGGGTGGCGCGCAAAATCTGGAAAGCCCAAGCAGTTACAGTGACGCTGCAGGAAGTCTGATGATTGATATTGGCATTGATGAGCAAGCCATCGCACAAATGGACGCTAATACGCCAGACAATTTTGTGCTTGGTGGTAAGCTCAATGCCGATGTCGGTTTAACCGTGCCAGAGAAAGATCAACATCTTACTCTGGGTGGTCATTGGTTAAAGTTCTTTCACGGCAGGGGTGACTATCAGAGTGCGGTAGGAAAACTTCCGATACCAGATGATCAAAAAGAAACACTCATTGCGTTTTTTGGTGGTGACAAGGATTTTCTGGATGACCTCTCGCTCACCGAGAAATGGGACTATGTGAATTCCGTCAGTTACAACCAGTTCCTGTTTGATCGTGTCGGGCTTTCGAAAGAAACAATTCCTATTCTGAACGCTCATCTGGTTATCCTGAATGGTCCTTCCGGCTGGAATCACACGGTACTTGAAGCGATTATGGCCGGTAGCCCAGGACTGCGGGCAATGGGGTGGCTTGCAGACTTTGTCGATTCCATTGCTGCCCTGTTGCTGGACGACATAGCAGGGGAAATACGCATGTTCCCGGACGGCAATGCATCGGTTGCGAGGTTGTTGGTGCAGAAGCTCATATCTGGCGTGGCACCTGATATGAAAGGTTTCGAGGATGTCGCCGTTACCCGGTTTGATTACGCAGCTCTCGATCAAGAAGGCCAACCCGTTCGCATTCGCCTGAACAGCACAGCGGTTGGCGTAAAAGAAGTTGGCGATCAAGTACAGGTAGACTATGTGCAGCACGACAAGCCACTCAGAATAACGGCTAGTCACTGTGTGCTGGCATGTTACAACAACCTGATCCCACACCTCTGCCCTGAAATGAGCGACGCCCAGAAAGAAGGTTTGCGTTATGGGGTCCGCGTACCTTTTGTCTATGCCAATGTGCTTCTCGACAATGGTCGAGCATTCTCCAAACTTGGAGTGACGATTACCCAATGTCCTTACGATCCGTTTCAATGGGTGAGCGCTGCACCGACTATGACTTCAGGAGGTTATGAACCTCCACGTAGTCCTGATGATCCGATGGTGGTTTTTATGATGGGCTCCCCGACGCCCGCGGACGGTCAGGAAGGCACAACCCGTGATCTGCTAAGAGTCGGTCGCCATAAAATCTATGCGACGACTTTCGATGAGTACGAGGAAGAGATACGCGAACAACTTCAGGCGATGCTAGGCAGGTTTGGCTTTGACCACGAAACTGATATTAAAGCCATCACGGTTAACAGGATCCCTCACGGCTACGCCTACTGGTACCAGGGGCTTGATGATCCTGAATGGGAGGAAGGTCAGGCCCCTCATGAAATTGGCCGTCAACAATTCGGCCGCATATCCATTGCCAATTCCGACTCGGAAGTGACGCCGCTAATGAATGCTGCGTTTGATGCCGCTTACCGGGCAATTGAAGAGCAGATCTGAAGCGATGTCGTGATAGTTTTTCTTAGATAGTTCCAGGATGTGATTTTTAAGCTCATGAACTTTTATGTCTGCGAGTTGGTCTAACGAAGTCGGTCAGTACACAGACGGCGGGGGGTTAGAAATTCCAGACTGCTCCAATATAGGGTCCGTCAACATCGAGTTCACTCAACAGGTCGAAACTGGAGTCAAAATCATAATGGAGATAGCGATACCCCATGTGCAGCTCACCCCAATTATAATCGGAGCTAACGGCAGCAACTGCTTCCCAGGTTAAATCAGATCCACCACCACCAACGTCGAACTTGTAGTTCATCTTCCATTTATCGTTTAACTGGTGCTGGCCTGTAATACCGATAACGGCATCCCAGACGTCATCCGAACCGGATAGGTTTTGTCCAACAAGAAGCTCTGCCGCAGTTGGGTTAGCAACATCAATCCCAAGACTAAGGTCAACGTAGAAGTAACGTGCACCCGCTAAAAGGGCAACATGACTCGAATCTGTTTCCAGCAACTCGTACCTGCCTGTCAAATTCACAACCCACGAACTCATTTCCACATCAACATCAATCGTCTTTTCTATATTAATGGGACCGAGAGGAATAGTGATGTCGTTAGTGTCATCATCGGAAATGCCAAAATAAAGAAGGTCAGCGTGTGCGGTCCAGCGTCCTTTGCTGCCTTCAAAGGCAAGCATCGCTGCACCGTCAAGATTTTTCAGCAGGGTCTCAAGGTCAATTTCCAGCGAATCACCTGTCGGGGTTTCTGCATTAATAGTGGGCAACCACAGATAGATCATAGCTTTGTATTGCCAGCCATTGTCTGTGGTTTCGTCTTGCACCGCGGGCTCTGCAGAGGCGTTAAATGCAAAAAAACAGGCGAAACAGAACAGTAGATAGACTCTGCCTATTGCTCTGATCAGGTGGCCAACTTTAATGGACTGTATATACATTTTGTTTACCTCCCTTTAAAAATTAGTCGCTGTTGCGGATAACCCTTTGACGTGGAAAACTCACCCTGCCAGTCCAGAAATAATCCGAGTGATCAACCAAATTGAGCCTAAGCCAGAAAACGGATACGTATGCTGAAACAAACCATCCAATATCGACAACCAGCATCACCTAGCTTTCTATGTACAAATCACCAAAGAGAACACTTTTGTAATTTTGGAAAAATGCGGTTGAAAATAACTATCTACAAGCCGCAGGTTAGCGAGCCTGATAGCAGACTCGCTAACGGATGCGGAACAACTAACTATGTGGATGCACCTAATGCCGCCGTGTAATTCGTATAGAACCTATCCACCAATTCAGCGATCTCTTGGCGCACACTATCCCATGTCTCGCTGCCTTTCATTTTCTTGCCACCACCAAATTTCAGAATCCGGATAGCAAGCAGCTCACCTGTCGTAGCATCCACCAGTTCAATCTCGAGGTTCGCACCCTGCAGCTGCACTTTTTGAGCAAGCCCCTCAAGATCTGCAACTTTTGAGTTTGATGTTGCTGCATGCGCCACTGCGCCAATCGGCGTATAGCCTAGCAAACCCCGCTTCTTCTTCAGCAACAACTCGGTAACGGCCATATTCATCAGGACCGTTCCTTCAGAGGGTGCATCTACAATTTCAAGTGCGTCACCCAACCGGTTTGTGAACGAGGCGGCCAACCTATCGGCAAGCAGAACCATCTGGTCAGGTTGCAGACCTTTGTATTTATTGTTGGCGCTCAAAATAATGTGAGGCTGAGATACCATCAATTTGTCATAAGCCGCAATATTGCCATCGGGCTTGGTCCATTCAAGCACACCAGCATGGTCGTCGCTCTTGGTCAGGATTGGCAGGTTTTCAATGAAACTGGATTCATAAGATTCCGCTGCATAGCTGATACCGGGTACCAGCATCACCAGTATGATCAATTGTTGTAATGTTCTTCCCATCTTCATGCTCCCCAGGAACCTAATAGTGATGAAAATGGATAATACCATTGGATCTACAAAAAACTATATTTTTCCGCGTAACGCCCAGCGCCAAGAGACTTAGAATTCTTACGGCACTTCGTGTATTTTGTGTACAAATCACTGACTCGTTCTGGCTCGTTAATATGATCTTCCATTTTTGCCGCCTGCTACTACTTTTCACAGTACTGATCACCGCACCGCTTTATGGCGCAGAACGACAGAAAATCGGCCTGGTCCTATCCGGTGGTGGCGCCAGAGGAGCCGCTCATGTAGGCGTGCTTAAGGTCCTCGAGGACCTCCGTATACCGATTGATGTCATAGCAGGAACCAGCATGGGCTCCATCGTTGGCGGCCTATATGCTTCCGGACTTTCACCTGCCCAAATAGAACAGATTCTTGATGAGTTGGATTGGGACGATGTTCTGGCTGATGATCAGAGTCGAGTCGACCTATCACCAAACAAAAAGTTTCAGGAAGATCTTTTTTCTATCGGCATTTCGCCTGGATTCGAAGGCGGTCAGCTGAAATTACCACCGGGCGCCATTCAGGGGCAAAAGATTGAATTAGCCCTTCAGCGCCTCACTACACACGTTGCTCACATCAATCAGTTTGACCATCTCGCGATCCCATTCCGTGCCGTTGCCACCGACATTGTTGATGGTAGCGAGGTGATCTTGAAGCAAGGCAACCTGGGCAGGGCGATGCGGGCGTCAATGTCGGTACCCAGCATCTTCGCTGCTATTGAAATCGATGGGCACCTTCTGGTCGATGGCGGTATTGTCAACAACCTCCCTGTTAGCGTTGCAAGGGGGATGGGCGCGGATATATTGATTGTCGTCGATATCGGCGCGCCGCTCAGAAACCGAGATGAAATTGGCAACATCCTCACGGTCACCAATCAACTCACGCGGATATTGACTGGCAGAAATGTTATCGCAAGTCTTGATAGCTTGAAGGAAACCGACATCCTCATTTCACCGGATCTCGGCGATATTACCTCGGCTCAATTCGACAGGTCGGCCGAGGCGATCCCTAAAGGTGAGCACGCAGCCAGGATGATAGCAGAGCGCCTACAAACCCTGTCTCTAAGTTCATCAGACTACGAAATGTATCTAGCAGGCCTCAATCAAATTTCTACTGGGGATAGAACGGTCAAGAGCATTGCTATGAGAAACGAATCATCGATTAATGACAATGTAGTGGCACAGCGCTTGAATATTAACAAAGGGGATCCTCTTAACCTTGACCAACTCGAGCACGATATCGGCCAAATTCATGGACTCGGTGCTTTTGAAAAAGTCGGTTACGACTTGGCTCAATATGAGGATGGCGTGGGCGTAATGGTGTACGCAACACCTAAATCCTGGGGCCCCAATTACCTCCATTTTGGCCTTGATATGGAAGGCGACCTTTCTGGTGACAATGCCACCAACATAATTCTTGGTTATTCGCGCACCGAGGTGAATCAGTGGGCTGGCGAATGGACGACTCTGCTTCAGGTTGGACAAGAACCAAAGTTACTTAGCTATCTACATCAACCACTCGGCCTGGACCTGAGTTACTTTGTTCAACCGTCTTTTTCAGTAGAAAGGACCAATATTGGCGTGTTTTCCGGTGATCATGAAACCGCCCAATATCAGCTGCGACAATCAGAACTCCAATTGGTTGTAGGTAAAGAGTTCGGCGCAAGCGCTGTCTTTTCTTTAGGGGTCAATCGACGGAGTGGTGAAGTTAAAGTGGCGATCGGTGACCCTAACCTCCCGGAGTCCGATTTTGACGATGGCGGCGCTATAGCCTCTTTTAGCTACGACTCCATTAATGATATCGATTTCCCCTCTCGTGGCGCCGTGTTTAATCTCTCTTACTATCATGCGCTTGATTCGCTTGGCGCGGATGAAGAATACCAGCAATGGCGGCTTCGCACAGGAATCGTCAAGACTTTCGGCGACAAACACACGATTGGAATCCTGACAAGGTTAGGTGGTACAGAAGATGGAACCGCCTCTATTTCAAGAAGGTTTTTGCTTGGAGGCTTCCTCAACATGTCAGGCCTGCAGGTCAATCAGCTTTCCGGAGAATATGCAGGCCTGGCCACGGCTTTCTATTACCGAAAGTTCAATCGCTTCAAGATATTTCCTGCCTACATCGGGGGAAGCGCAGAGTACGGCGGCGCCTGGGCAGACAGAGACGATATCAGTGCAAAGAGTTCACTTTTTGGCGGCAGCTTATTTCTTGGAGTTGATTCGCCGCTCGGACCCGTCCTCCTTGGCCTGGGACGCACGAATGAAGGTGATTCGGTGTTCTTTACCAAGATTGGCCGCTTCTTTAACTAACCGTTTTCACCGTTATCCTTTGGCCGATGTATGCAAACTAGCCTCGCAATAATGCTCAGGAGATTAACGCCATCGCTGCCAGGTTTTAACCCACACAGAGGCGGCATCTGGCCCCTGCTGTTTCGCCGCAGTGCTCGTTTTGTTTCAGACTTGTTGGTCGTCGTATTTCTGTTTCGTATACTGGCGGTTCCACAATAAGGAGTAACGCCTTGTGCCCATACCCGTAATACTTGATACCGATATCGGCTTCGATGTTGATGATGTTTGGGCGCTTGCCTTCCTTCTGCGCTGCCCCGAGGTTGACGTTAAGCTCATCGTCACCGACACAGGGGATACCTATTATTCAGCAAGTCTTGTAGCGAAGTTGCTTGAGGTTGCAGGCCGTACGGATATACCTGTCGGTGTTGGTATTCCGCTGGATGAGTCAGCGCGAACCCACTCAAAGTGGCTTGGCGACTACCGCCTGGAGGATTATCCGGGTACGGTATTCATGGACGGTGTTGGAGCGATTTGCAATACAGTGATGAGTTCCCCGGCTAAAGTCAGCATCATTAGTATTGGCCCTGTTCCTAATATTGCCGCGGCATTGGCTCGTGAACCTGGGATAGTAAACAACTCAAAGTTTGTTGGTATGCACGGGAGTATTCGACGTGGCTATCTGGGCGCAGACAAGCCAATGCGGGAATACAATGTTAAAAAACACTCGATGGCCTGCCAGAAGGTCTTTTCAACCCCCTGGGAACTGACCATTACGCCGCTCGACACCTGCGGTAATGTTTTTTTACAAGGCGATAATTTCGAGCGCCTGAAAGAATCTTCCGATCCGCTGGCCCAGGCTGTTCTCCAAAACCATTTTGCCTGGTGCGAAGCAGTGAAAGACTGGCCGATATTTTCAAACATGGATCCCAATGTTCAGTCTTCTCTGCTTTACGATACTGTAGCGGTATATCTTGCCTTCAGCGAAACCCTGCTTGAAATGGAACAACTGCCCATTATTGTCACCGATGATGGTAAGACTTTAGTGGACGACGGCGGACAGCTTGTGAACTGCGCGATGCAATGGAAGGATCAAACCGCCTTTGAAGCCTTGTTGACTAAACGTTTGTTAAACGAAGGCCAGAGGTGAAAATTATTGACTGAGCAGCCAAATGTCGTCTTTCTCTTTCCTGATCAGTTACGAGCGCAAGCACTAAGTTTGTATGGCAACAGTGCCTACGTTGAAAAACAGATCGAAACACCCAACATAAATCGGCTTGCCGATCAGGGAGTCACCCTGGACAACGCTTTTTCCAATTGCCCCGTCTGTACACCGGCACGAGCGATGTTGGTGACCGGCAGATATCCCCAGAGCACCGGGCACCTGATCAATTCAACCCGTACCCGGCATTCCGAGATCTCTATCGCTGATGCTTTTTCTCATCAGGGCTACCGTACTGCGTGGATCGGCAAATGGCATTTGCATACCGGACACTGGCCCGCGCTGGATCGGATGCCGATGCAGCCCGACTGGGTACCCAAAGGCCGAGATCGGCTGGGATTCGAGTATTGGCGCGCTTATAACCAGCACATGGTGTACTTCAATGGTTTTGTCCACAAAGATGACTGGAACTACGAGCGCTGGGCAGGTTACGAAACCGAAGGTCTACTGGACTACGCTTTTGAATTCATGAACGAGTCGAAAAATGATCCTTTTCTGATGTTCCTGTCCCCGCATCAGCCGCACTACACGCCAGAACAATTCGCACCCGACCGCTTCTATGAAATGTTGCCCGACGAACTCACGCTACCTGATAATGTACCGGCCTCAATGTTTAAAGCCGCGAGAGAAATGTACCGCCACTATCTGGCGATGATTTTGGCAATTGATGAGATGCTGGGTAGATTAATGGACTATCTGGAACAAGAAGGATTGATCGACAACACCATTTTAGTGTTCGCGTCGGATCACGGCACACAAGGCGGGTCACAGGGCGTCAACCCCTGGTCAAAGAAAAACCCTTATGATGCATCAATTCATATACCTGGCATCATTTCGTATCCAGCAAAGATTGAACCGGGTACACGCAACAATACCCTCGTGTCCATGGTCGATTTTTTTCCCACCCTTTGTGGCTTAGCCGGAGTGCCTGTTCCACAATCAGTAGAAGGCACAAACCTAAGTTCAAGCTTGGTGACAGAAGAACAACCAGAGGCGCCAGCCCCTGACAGTGTTTTTTTGATGAACTTTTCAAAGTACTTTGACTGGTTTCAAAATGGTGCAGAATGGCGCGGCATACGCACCCAGTCGCATATGTATTGCAAGCGATTGTCAGGAGAGGAAGAGTTGTATGACCTGCGCGCTGATCCATTGCAGACCAATAACACGGCGTTAACTGACCACAACCAGGTTGAAAAAATGCGAGGGCTGCTGGATATGCATCAACGCGCCAGAGCGGATGAGTTGGTGCCCTGCACCGATTGGCAAGACTGGCTGGATGAGCAAAGACGGGTTGTTAGAAACGCAAGAGGCGAGCTCAGCCATCCCGAAACACCTCCCGACTGGTCATTGCTATAATGGCGCCTGCGGTCTGTTTAGACAGCATCAGGGAAATAACTCGACAGCGCTATCGAAGCAAACTTGAATAGAATTGAGAAATGATGACGACAGAATCAACTTATCCCACGATGTTAGCACCTGAAACGATACAAACTTTTCGGGAAAAAGGTTTTGTACTGACAGAGAACGTGTTCGACACTTTAGAACTCGCGCGTCACGCTTCCGGGGTCGACAGGGAAGTCGCAAACAGGACCTCAACGGATAAACGTAATATCCATGAGAAGTCTATTTACGAACAATCTTTTATCCAGTGTATGCGTCTCTGGGAGACCTCCCCTGACGTTCGCCCTCTGACCTTTCATGCTGGGCTTGCAGGGATTGCGGCTCAATTACTGGACGTTTCTTCTGTTCGGCTTTGGCAGGATCAAGCGCTCTATAAGGAGCCAGGCGGCCGTCAAACCGATGCCCATCAAGACCAGACTTTCTGGCCAATCGGCGAGGTCCCGCTTGTCAGTGCCTGGATTCCCTTTGATCCCATACAAAGATCAAATGGTGCAATGGCCTACGTGCCCGGCTCCCATAAGGCTGGCCCGCTGCGCCCTGTCGATATTACCCATTCAACAGAACCGCACAATATCCTCGCTGACCCTGCGTTAAACGGGGTGTCGCCTGAATGGGTCAGCGTTGACCCGGGCTCGGTTGTCTGGCATTCGGGATTCACTGTGCATCAGGCAGCTGCTAACGAGTCAGATGGGGCTCGCCGGGTTTTTACCGTCATTTACTTCGCTGATGGTTTCAGGCGGATGAAAGACTGGCCCGTATTCCCGCTTGACCGGGCGCGGGTTAGCGTTGGTGAATTGATGCAAGGGGAAGGGTTGCCCGTGGTTTGGCCGGTGCCTGATCCGTTGCCTGAGCCGCCCGAGCTGCTGGGGCAAAGTACTGGCCCGCAGCATGTGACAGGCGAGTGAGGTGAGCGGGTAGCTTGAGGCTCAGCGAGCCTCTGCAACTACCGGCCTAAATGCTTTCGAGTATTGTCATGGACGTAAAAAAACCACAAAAAAAGCATTTCGCCTACCTACATGCCTCCGTTAAATGGGCGCCAAACCAGTCCGATGGCACCAATCGCGGTGCTTAGGCTGGTCGATGGATGCCACAAATCTTGTGGCCATCCGGGTCCAGGAAATAACACAGGTGCATCGTGCCCATCGTCCCATCCCGAGGGCCTGGCGGATCTTCAACGCTGATGCCTCCATTAGTGACAGCAGTGTCGTGAAACTCTTTCACCTGTTCTGGTGAATCGCAGACAAAGCCAATGGTAGAGCCATTAGCAATACTGACAGGTTCGCCATTGATCGGTTCACTGATACTGAAGGTAGAGCCATCATGAATATAGAAAAGACGAGTCTGCCCGGTTTCATTGACATGCTCCATCGGCTCTCCTGCTCCTAGCACTCCGAGAACAGCACTGTAGAAATTTTTTGTTTTCTCGATATCGTTTGAACCGATCATAACGTGATTAAGCATTTCGTCGTTTCCTTATGAGTTATAAAATCAATTGCCCTCGTAGCCTATCCGTTTCTCTTGGTCAAAGGCAACCGCATGCCGGTCAAGTCACCAATGGTCCTGGTCCAATGACGGACATTTCAGAAATGGATAGCAACACAACAGAAATTTCCCTTGCCGTGTTTAGTGTTTTTGCATCTGATTACCGCACAAATAAGCTTTCTTTAAGTGATCCATCTTTTTTGTCTAAATGTTTACGGATTCAGTCGTTTCAATTTTCGCGACCCTACTTTTTTGATATTTGAAAACCTTCTTGATTGCCTCTGGGTTTTGAATACAGGCAACAGTTTTCATCATGTCGCTGTTCGCAGAACCGGAACAGTTGAACTCATCGTCAACATCCGTTAGCTTACAATCTACAAAAGATAACAGGAACTACCATAATGACCGCTGCTACTCATCCATTGGCACCGCATGGTCTGCCATCTTTCATCGGCGGAGCAGATGGTAGTGACCCTCTGTTTACTGCTGTTGTTTTTATCTTGATAGCAGGTCTGATGGGGGTAGCAGTGCTGTACTTCAAGCTGCACTCGATACCAGAGCATTTAGCGCAAGAACAAAATAACGGACAAACACAGCTAATTATGGTGTTGGCAATATTGGCTTTATTCACTCACAACAATTTATTCTGGGTCGCCGCGCTTGTGTTGGCGCTGGTAAAATTCCCGGATTTTACTTCTCCCCTTAATTCGATCGCACAGTCTCTGCGTATCATGACTGAAACTGAGCCTGAGCCTGAGCCTGAGCCAGAGCCAGAGATCACCGCGCCTGACACTAACGAACAGGAGCAATAAACCATGCTGGAATTATTGATCTGTTCACTCGTCACGGTGCTGCCTGATTACCTGTTTCGTCACTACAAACAGGGCAAGCGATGGGGCAAAGACATTAACTTTTTTTCGGTCTGGTATGAACTGCGATGGGGTATCTCCGCCTGCATTTTGCTCACGGTATCGCTGATTACTCTCATATTTTATTACCACCCCTCTACCACCAATGCGGGGCCTTATTTTCGTACCGTCACTATTTTGTCCGAGGGCGGTGGTCGAGTTGAGGAAATCTATGTTGAAAACAATCAGCAAGTACAGGCGGGAGACCCCCTGTTCAGCTTGCTCGACAGCTCACAACTGGCCGCGGTTAATGCTGCCCGCAGCCAGGTCGCTCAGGTGGAGTCTGCCTTTGTGCAGGTAGATAGCCAACTAGAGGCGGCGCGTGGCGGATTAAGACAGGCGCGGGGAGCCCTGGATCAGGCAACGAATGAGCTTAAGAAAAAGCGTGAACTTGCATCTCGCGGAAACCAACTAGTAAGTAAGATTGAACTCGAACGACTGGAAAACACGGTAAATTCACGAAAGGGTGGCGTTGATACAGCGAATGCCAATATCGCTTCAGTTATCGCGCAGAAAGAATCCGTCTTACCCAGTCAGCTTGAAAGCGCCAAACGAGGGCTTGAGCAGGCCGAGGTTGAATTAGGTAAAACCACCGTCTTCGCCGGCGTCGATGGCACGGTGTCGCAGTTTTTCTTGCAACGTGGCGATTATGTGAACCCCATTTTACGTCCGGCCGGTTTATTGATTCCCAATGACGGGCCAGAATCTGGTCGACATCAGATAGCCGCCGGTTTCAGTCAGCTGGCGACGCAGGTTATCAGCCCAGGAAGCCTCGCAGAAGTGACCTGCTTGTCAAGGCCCTTTGAGGTCATACCCATGGTGGTGACGCGCGTACAATCCGTCGTGGCAGCAGGACAACTCAGGCCTTCAGATAATCTCATCGATGCACAGGAGCGAGCACGACCAGGTACGCTAACGGTTGTGATGGAGCCACTTTACGAGGGAGGGATGGAAGGTGTTATGCCCGGCAGCAAATGCATCGCTAACGCCTACACCAATAATCATGATTTGTTAGCATCAGGTGACATTGGTGTTTTAGATACCTTGTTTTACCACGCGGTGGATGCCGTAGGCATCGTCCACGCCATTGTCTTACGCATTCAAACCCTGATCATGCCTGTGCAAATGCTGGTATTCAGCGGGCACTAAAACAAAGGCCTCATTGACTAACACCAGGCGATTGAGCAAACGTTGTTGAAGAACACAGCCCCCATAATGTGGGGGTTATGAGACCTGCAAAACAGCAGATACGGCAGCTTCAAAAGTGGCCCGCCGGCACGGGCTCAGGTCTCCTTTTGTTTGACCCGAGCAAGGCCAATAACCGAAATTCAGATTAAAAAGCAGACTGCGTCTACCAGGTATAACCAAATTTTAGGTTGTAGGTCTGGTCCAGTTCATCAACTTCATCAACCGCACCGCCGTCGTACTCTAACTTGATCTCAAACGCAGTCTGCAGCCCCGCGATTAGCGGAAAACGCAGGCCGATGACCGTATCGACCAAGACACCATTAATCTGGTCAAAGTTAATAATGCCAATCTGAGTCGCATAGAGCTCTGTTTTCGGGATGATATCGCTGGTCATGCTGACTTCCCAGTTACCGCCAAGGAAGTCACTATCTTCCGCAATGTCAAAATTCTCATCAACGTAAACCGCACCAACCTCCCCAGATAGCGACAATCGGCTACTCTCATAAAAATTTCGACCGACATAAGGCCCTACCGTGGTCCGCAACTTCAAATCTGCAAACTCATCCTGATAAAAGACTAACTGCCCACCAAAGTAATTATTAGTATCTTGATCGGAAAAACGATCGTACTTACCCCTTATCCGCCACTGGTTCTTGTCCCTAACTCCGCTACTCGCATCCCGCTCGTACATGCCCTTTAAAATGTAGCGATCATCAAGGCTGCGCCAGCTCGATGTAAAATCGAGATCGTACTCGTCGCTGTCAGTATTGCCCCGCTCCATGGACAGTGCGGCGTTCACCTGACCGAACCATTTATAACCCTCGCCAAGTCGCCAGGGCTCTGGATTTACTAAGGCGACATCTTCGGCCTTGAAGTAAATCGGCGTCTCACCTTCGTTGCGCACAGCTATACCATGCTCAGTCGAGACAATCAGTTTATCCTTATAAATAGTGCCGTCAGCCATCTTTAGCGTCACAGCTTTAACGGTTCTGACCTCAAGCACGTTTTCGGTCGCGATCTTGATTTCACCTGCAAATGGGGTCTTGAAGACAATGTGTCCGCTTTCAGAAGTTACCACTTCACCTACCAGGCGAGAACCATTTTTCATCGTTAGCTCGTCGGCCTGTACACCCACGGATGTGAATGCCACGGTCAACACTAGCGCGATACAATCCCTTCTCATCTGGTTTTCCCGTGTAAGGTAAAAATATGGTCAGCAATTATACGTATAATTGGCTTCATCGTTTACCCCCTATTGACGAAAATCAGGCTTCGCATGTACTCCACGCCTACGCCTCCTCAACTTTGCTTACCCTGCATACACCTCGCTTAGACGCCGTGTACAATGCACGCTGATTTTCAACGATTGAAGCGAGTGTAGGTTTTAAAGGTCAGGTCCTGATTCGTTATCTTGTGACCATCTCGGTGCGCGATCGAAGGCTTATCTAAAGGGAGATGGAACTTCAGAACTACGGCGATCGATACATTCTATAACGAGCGCTTGAGATCAGGGCCGCACGCTTTACTCAAGCGCTCGGCTTCGCATCCTTCGCCGGGTGGTGATGAATATCTCGCTGTGGAAATGGAATCGTTATTCCCTCTGCAGTCAGGCGACGTTTCACTTCACGTTGAGTGTCCCAATAGACAGGCCAGTAGTCGTCGGTTTTAACCCAGGGGCGCACGATAAAGATAACCCCCGAGTCACCAAGTTTACTCAACCTGATATTCGGTTCCGGGTCCTGGAGTACTCGCTCGTCGGCATTGATAATATCAAGAAACACTTTTTCGACCTGATCAATGTCATCGGCGTAGCTGACACTGAACTCCATATCCACCCTGCGCATACGCTGATGAGTGACATTGCGAATGACATCACCCCAGATCCTGCTATTAGGGACGACCAACATCTGGTTGTCGAAGGTCAGAATCATGGTCGACACTAACGTCATATCATCAACCTGCCCACGAATCGAGGCAGTCTCGATCGTATCACCCACATCAAACGGCCGGTAAAAAAGAATCATCAGACCTGAGGCAAAATTTGACAGCACGTCCTGTAATGCAAAACCCACGATAAAACCAGCAATGCCTAACCCAGCTAGAAGCGGACCCAGTTCAACGCCAAGTTGCGCGACACCAAACAAGAGCCCGATTACTAAAACGATCCGGCCGGCCATTTTAATCAGGAATTCTTTGAGCAAATAGGACGTCTTTACAGAGGAGCGCCGCAATGAATGACGAACAAGATGCTGGGCCAGCTTTGCTAGCAGACGAGCGCCGAAAAAGATCAAAACTAATACGAGCAACTTAAAAGTCATCCCTGGAGCGCTGGACTTTATCCAGTCAAAAAACGTGCTGCTCCAATCATCCAACAAATTCCCTAACACTTCCGGGTTCAGGATGTCATCCGATAACTCGCCTGTCAGACTGATCAGTGCTTGCTTATGGATCGCAGTATCAAGACCTAATCTATCAAGCAAACGAATTGTCGCCCGCAAACTTTCTGCAAACGTCGAACGCAGATCCTTCAAGCTACGCAGTTCGCTCTCATGAGAGCCGCCAGGCTGAACAGCTGACGTTTTTTCATTTGTCTTGATCGATTCACGAATAGATCGAATTAGGCCCTCGATTAATCCCGCGCGCATCTGAAGCTGTTCGCCAAACGCCTTTTGTTCAGTGGCGATGTCAAGACCGAAGCGTTCCCGCAAGTCAAAATTATCCATCAGTTCGACAAAAAGCCCATCAGAACTAGGTACCTCAAGTGAGAGGTCCATTTTTGCTGCAATCCGCTGCTCTATTGATGCGGTCCCTCCGGTCAGATCCACCAGCTCTCTAATGCGCTCCTTCTGGAGTAGGATTTGTTTTTTCAGCGAGCCTGCATCCCTGTTAAGCAGATCACCTACAATAGTTTCCTCGGCATCGATATTCATGCCTAATGCTTGTGCGGCGGCAAATGCCTCTATCAATGTCGAAATGGCACTACGCATTTGATCACTGCGCCGACGTACCTCGATCCCGACGATTGTGGCAGAAGCACCGCCGCCATAATCCAGCGCCTGGATGTCGGCTAGTTCATCTGAGGCACGCTGTACCTTGGCGATCAATTGATCCAGGCGTTCGCGCTGTTCGGCAGCGAGTTCTGCGGTGCGCTGCCGGGCTTTAGCCTCGTCTGCGCTTGCTTGCGTTTCTTCGGATGATAGCTCATCTGTTACTGCTGCCTGTTCAGATAAATCATCCTCTTGTGCGCTCGAGCTCGCGGCGTGAAGCAATAGAAAAAACAACAGGAAAATTCTAAATATCATCTGTCGCTCATGCTCCTTCGCATCCAAGAACAGGTAGTGGGTGTTGATACCCAATTTGCCAGAATTTGGCCCACGAGCCAATCAAAAACGTCCACGACCCATTGATTGTCGCCTGAAATAATTCAATATGCCGCGTACCCTCCATCAATTCAGTCTCTGTCTCATGAAATAGAAGGCATGGTGGCCGCGCAGGACATCAGTGTCACCCCGAGAGTCGCTTTCAACAGTAAGGTCCTTTTACACCTGGTTGCAGAACTGAAGATGACTTAGCGTCCCTCATTCTAGGCGGTTTTGAAATAGGCGATAGCCAATAACAGAACCACCACCACATAGGCCAGAAACTGAGCGCCAGCTTGACGATGCTGAAGCGCATGGCGCCGGACTGTTTCGTTAGAAATAGTTTGCAAAAGCTTCGCGCCTTTAGGAGACACAAAGACCATCGGTATTTTCAAATATTTTGGCGAGCCGAGCTTTTCCCATATCTGTGGCTCAAGGGTTCTTACCGATTGGTAATACCGATACTCTGCAAGCCCTGAGCGCAAGCCCAGAGCTAACCAGATTAGTAAAAGGATGATTGTAAGCATCATACGCCTGCAACCTAGAAGAAAGCTTTAGGTAAGACAAGTATAATTGCGCCACCGAGTATAATTTATGTATCCTTCATTTTTCCAAGGTTGCCAGCGTATCGTCTGGCGAGGGCTATTGGGTTACAAAGCATTTCGCAGCCGTTGACGAATGTTTTCGCAAATAAGTAATGTTCGCTTCTGACCGATGGCGAACGACCCACAGCAGCGGTTTCGTGACAAGACTAACTGGCTACAGGTTTCCACGTCCAAGCGAATGAGGTGAGCAACTTCAAAAAAAGTCATCGCTTTCTTACAACGTTGAGCCCTATTTGCACTACCAGCCATTAGCTTGTCGGATCGGACAAACGTGAAGCAAAGCATGCGCCAGTGGTATGGAATGCAACCAAAGACTTTACGCAAATTATTAGCACAGAAAACTTTTCTCGAGCTGATTGCAAAAAGAGATATCGCGCTACAAGTTGGTAACCGTTTTATGACATGACATAACAATATTATTATATTATATTATATTATATTGCAGACTATGCCGTGTAGTGAAGGGGCAAGAAAATAACAAGTTACAAAAGCAACTGAGCGTTTATTGATCAACGATGACCGTTAAATTATCGCATCGGTTATTTATATAAAACACATGACTGACTGAAACCATTCGGCCAGCCAACTCAACGGGGAACTGTAATAGCATGGGGTTTTTTCTTTCAAAACTAGCATTGCTTACCATAGCAATGTCAATCGCGGGGCTACCCAAGGCTTACTCCATCGAATTACCCGCGGATAACTGGAACCTAAATATCTTCAGTTACGTGAATAGCCACCTTGCCCATAGCGGTGGTTACGAGCCCGACGATTACATTGAATTGGGAGAAACATCACTATTCGTTTTTGGACGCCTTTCCAATCGACTCTCCGTTCTAACAGAAGTCACCTTGCTCCCAAAGCGGTACAGGGAAGATACCGTAAAGGTAGAGCGACTCACATTACGATGGGATCTGAATGATAAGCACCGGTTAACTCTGGGTAAAATGCATACTCCGGTGAATTATTGGAACGATTCCTTTCATCATGGCCGATATTTTTTCCCTACCATCGATCGCCCCTTGGCCTTCAAAAAATTCGTTCCGATACATGAAATAGGTGTACGCTTTTCAGGAAGCAGATTGGGCAGGTACAATTTTTTCTATGACGTTGTTCTGGGCTCCGGACAGTCTGCAGGTAATGACCCGTTTATCAATGGTTTAAAATCAACAACCGTGTCGATTGGAATAAGACCTACAGCGAATCTTGAGATCCGTTCTTCCCTGTATCAGGACGAGATCATAAATCACCAAAAAGATCTCGAACACGGCGCCGGGGTTCAGACTAACCGTCGCGCAAATCTTGACTGGCAACTTTGGTCGGGTTCGATGTATTTTGAAAACAATAAAATACAGATGCTGACTGAATTATCAGCCAGTAGGAACAAGGGGGACAATCTAAACTACACATCGTATATTTTCGCTGGCTGGAAATGGCTCCCTAGAGTGATGCCTTTTGTTTTTGCCGATTTTCAAAGGATTGACCCGAAGGAACTCCATTTCACGCCGGGTATCCAGCGACGTTATGGCATAGGAATAAAAACAGCTATTAGTAACCGAACAGATTTAAAGGTGGATTTATCAACCCATGCCGTCCAGGGCGATGAATCGAAATCGAGTTATACGGCCTTGAGATTCCAGTTTTCGGTGGGGTTTTAAGATTATGCTCAAGTACAGCATCTGGCTGATCGTTTTGTTATCAGGTACAGCCTGGGCGGAAAAACTAACGAGCACAGAACCTGCTAACCTCATTTTAGTAGCCAATATCAATGATACGATCGCGCCAGATGAGTTAGATGTGCAGGCAATAATAAGGGGTGATCAAGGTAATTGGTCAAACGGCGATCCTATTCTATTAGTGTTACCGGGAAGGGAAGCCGAAATTTATGAACAAGTGAGTCGCGGAGCATTTGGAGAGTCTGGCATGATGATGCAGAAACGCTGGCTGAAATTAGTCTTCAGCGGCCGAGGAAACCCGCCAAGGTATGCTGATTCTGAAAAAGAAATGATCGATTTCGTGTTGAATACGCCCGGCTCTGCTGCAGTCATTAGAGCCCAACATCACCAAGACCTTACCCAGTTGCTCGTCAAGGCAATATGAATAGGCACTCCATAGTTACAAAGATTTTTTTCCCTTTTGTGCTTACCACTATAATGTTCGCTGTTGTCCTACTCGGCGTAGTGCCGGACAGACAGGCAAAAATACTAACGGCGAATACAGAAAATGAGCTCTTCAGTATTGCCAAAACGATTGCCCTGACCGTGAATATCGCACTGGAGAAAGAAAACCTGGAGGCGTTGGCTGAGTTCAATACTTTCCTAAAGAATGATGCTCATATTTCGGTTGCTGGAATTTTCGTGGAAAACGGCGATTCCTTTGAATTACTGGCGGCATTCCCCAGTGAGGTCGAATCAGAATTAGCTGCCGGAGTAGACCCAATAAAGTTTCTGGTAGCAAGAGCGCCTTTTAAAACCAGCAACCTATGTTCTGGTCAACCTAAACAGGACACATTTATTTGAGATTTTTCGAACTTCACGGGTGACATATCGCCATTGCTCGAATGAAGCCTTTCCTGGTTGTAATACCGCATATAAGCGGTC
>Ga0209775_1000195_pt1 | contig 37380 bp, 40 predicted proteins | sample SaaInlV_135m_DNA_FD_184661 | JGI IMG/M metagenome (GOLD analysis project Ga0209775, IMG submission 184661) | Marine microbial communities from expanding oxygen minimum zones in the Saanich Inlet - SI072_LV_135m_DNA (SPAdes) (version 2) | ecosystem: Environmental > Aquatic > Marine > Intertidal... | reverse complement strand
ACTAACCTACCACCGGGTCCAAGGCACACTGAAGATTTCACCTGCGTTTACTTTTATGAGCGCGAAGCGAGCGTAACTTGGGCGGGACTAGCAGGCGTTGGATGGGCCGATCAGGTAAGCAGCACGAATCGGGTACATACTGGCTATCTAGCTTCGACTGGTGTTTTTTATATCATCGAGGGGAACACACAGCGGGCGGGTTTATCAATCACCTCGTGGGATAGTTATTGGTCGCTGGGGACGCCCTACATGGTCAGTTTTGGGCGCACAGGATCGACCTGGAGCCTAGGGGTTAATGGCGTCGAGATATCATCCCAGGTATCTGCACCAGTAGCAAATTGTGGTGACGTTCCTTTTTTCTGTGGCTATTGTCCGGGATACTTCGGGCCGCTATATGTTTTCAGCCGAGGCCCAGACTATACCGCACTTTTGGATCTTTATAACTCAGCTTCACCGAGGACTATACTATGAGCGACCCACGAGTAGATAGCGCCGTAGCATTCATCGCGGCGCAGGCACCGGGCGATTTCAATCTTTGCCCGATTGTCAATAAATTCAATTTGGATGATGGTGCGGATTATACCGCAGCATTGACCGCAGCCATAACAGCCGCAGGGCTTACAATCACAGCGACCCAGGACAATGATCTTGTGACCGGGTGGTGCGAAAAGACTTGGACGATAGAGTAGGATAATCCAATGGCAGCAAGCCGGAAACTGACCGTCTACGATTTCACGCTGAATGGATACCAATTTTAATATGGACCCAATGAAGTTTAGATTATCACCCCCTGCCTACCTAAGTAAATTGAAGGAGTTTTAATGGGAGCATTATCAGACAGCATTGGCGGCGGCGGAGGGATCACAATCGAGGAAGCGGATGGAACTCCATCCGTCAGCGCGACTGTTATAAAATATCCCAATAATTCGCTGACTATCGTGGGAACTACGGTTAGCGTTGATACGCATCCTGCTCCGTCAGGAATCGACGGCCCTACTCTGAATGCCTTTTCTGCCTACCTCAAGGCTGGCTGGACCTTTAATGACGCGGGCGCTCCTATTGACGATAGCGTCGGTGTAAACTATCAACTGGCTCTAGATGGTGGTAGCCCTACGTTTCTAGCCACTGGGAAGAATGGGACGTCAATCCAAGGATCTGCTGGAGTTTCCTACAGTCGTCCCAGCGCAGGATTTAATCCTGGATTGACTGGGCAATGGACGGTCAATTCTTGGGTCTATGTGACTTCAGTAGGCACGTATCCAATTCTTCTAACATGGAACAAAGATGCAACGCACTCTCATATTCTTTATCTCCATAACACGAACAACTTAACTTGGTCGGGCAATAGTGGAGCCGGCAGTCAGTATGCTTATATTGGCGCTTTCACTGGGTATCTCAATAAATGGACAATGATTACCTGGAAGCGAACGTTTACAGCGCCTAGCACTTATCTTCAAGAGGTTTATCTCGATGGCGCTTTCTTTGGGAGTTACGATGATGCCGCAATACCAGACGATCTCAGCGGGTATAACTTTCAGATCTCGGGGAATAACAGCACTCATAAGCAAGATGAAGTATTGTTTTGGAATGAGGCGATTTCCTCAGCAGCCATCACAGAACTGTATAACTCAGGGACAGGATTGTTTCTCACGACAATAGGAGCACCGTCTGGATTAGGTTTCAGTCATGCAGATTTAGTTGGGTTTAATCAATACCTCGTTAGTTATTGGAAGTTTGAAGAAGCAGGGACGCCGCTGGTTGACTCAATTAGTAACAATAGCCTTGCGGCAACTGGATCACCTACGTTCAGCGCGACAGGGAAGAATGGCAATTGCGTTGAACTTAATGCCGCGAGCCTTGATTCATTAAGCAGAACCGGCACGTTCACTCACTCAGCAAGTCAAGAATATTCAATGAGTTATTGGGTTTACGTCAACAGCTCTCCTGCGTCTCTTGGGGTTTTCCATGAGTTCTATACTGGTTTTTATGCCATTGAGAGGGTTGGTTTGACACCGACAAACACTATCCAGATGTTTAGAGCTTGGGCTTTTGGAGGTTCTGGCAATCAAACATTTACTGGAACCACAACCCTCACAGCGTCTACCTGGTATCACATTTCAATTGTAAAAACGCAGATCGGCGCACTATATCAACGGTCGCTATACATCAATGGGGCTTTTGAGGGCTCAGATACAGCTGACGCAAACTCTCTTGCAATGAATACGGCAGGAGCTAAATTCACTTTGGGGGCACATCAAAACCTTACGACTTTGAACTTCACTGGTCGGATTGACGAACTCGCATACTGGAAAGGCACCGCATTAGATAGTGCCGCCGTGACAGCCTTGTATAATGCGGGTGCTGGTCGATTCTTGGAGAGTGTTTGAGAGGTTGATTGGGTGTTGCTTATAAAACTATGTAAATGGAGGTCAAAGTGCCTACCCTAAATGAACTACCTGAATTCCCTATAAAGGAAAATAGGGCTGTAGAAGTTTTTAATACGTTGAGGTCATCTGGTCGAGCCTTACGCCGACGGAAGAATCAAAGACAGCAGCGTGAGTTTGATCTAGTCTTTAAGCATTTGACATCTTGCATGTTTGATAACCTTAAGACACTGATCAATTCTATTAAGTCATCGGGTTCTATGTTATGGACCCCACCGGGTGAGGTGATCTCTATTGAGGTCACGCTCGCTGATGAATCGTTTAGTTTCCGCTGGGTTTCAGGCACTCGAAGAGAAGTGTCACTCCGGCTGAGGCAAGTTGTTGTAGTCAACTAATAAGGAGATCATATTATGGCCGGTTCTTGTGCCTTACGTAATAAGATTAAACAGTTGGCGGGCAGGCTCCAGAATGCCGAAGAGGTAGCGGAAGTCTTGAACGCGAACGACGTTTTTCCAACCGTTTTTGAAGTCGATCCGAGTTATGAAGTTTCTCAGTTTGAGAGAACCCCTTTTAGATCAGATCTATCAAAAGAAGCTAACATAACGGGGACCATTCTCACGAATGTAAACTTTCAAATTGAACCAAAGGGACAAGGGACTGCAGGACAACGTCCAAACTATGCAGATTACCTTATGGCCTCTGGATTAGCTGAAGTGAAGCTCGTTGCTATCACAGTTAGTGCAACATCTGGTGGACCCCTTACAATGGGAGACACACTCACAGATGGCGACGGCGCAACTTATCGGCTCTTTGTGCAGCCGCGCTCGGTAACAGAACTCGTGGCTTATCGTTTGACAGGGTCTGGAACGCCCACTACCCTAACTCTCGCTGGTCCTGCTTCATATGCCGCGACTTTCGACAGTGTTGATGAAGAATACGGATGGGGCTTTGAGCCACATAGTATTGTTACGAGTACTGTAGCTTTGAATGCTTCTCCGAACTATACTCCTGGTGAGACTGTTGTTGGTAGTATTTCTGGTGGGACAGCCCGCGTGATATACATGGGTAGTAGTCAACTGTGGTATAAGTCGATTAATGCCATTGATTTTGTCAATAATGATGTGATTACGGGTCAATCCTCAACACTGAGTGCAACGGCAACCGCTGATGCCGGCTGTGGATTCCCAACACCTCCTATGACACTTTATGTCAATCAAGATGGCGTGAGAACTACAGTCCCAGGTGCTCGTGGACGTGTTAATGTTAGCTTTGGGGCCGTGGGTGAACCGGGCCGGTTTGAGTTCGAAATGCAGGGGCCTTCTGGGGCCAATCCTATCGACTCTGCACCTTTCGCTGAAACTGCTGATAACCTAATCCCTCCGAAGTTTCAGGGAGCAACTATTCAACTCGACGTCGGGGGCACCGTATATGTCCCCGTTTTGAGTCAGATGAACATTCAAGTTGATAATACCTTATCATCTAGGATGGATGCTACAAGCACATCTGGAATCCGATCAGTTATCATTACTGATCGTGACTTCAATGGTGCTTTCGATCCTGAGATGGTCCCAGTCGCGACTTTCGGATTCCATGCCAAATGGTTTTCAGATACGCTTGAGAGATTCTATGCAAGTGTCGGATCCGTTGCTGGTAATATCGTCGAGTTCTATGTCGAGAAGATCCAGTATACTGGGATTTCATTCGGCAACCGGGAGGAATTACTCCTTGCTGGAACTGACTTTAAATGTGTTCGTAATATCAGTGATGACGCGATGAAAATCGTCGTTCGCTGATCGTTTGAGTATAGGGGTTAGTAAGTGGCTAGCCCTTATACTCTTACTTCCCTCCACTTAGAATGAGGAACTATCGTGCCCGTAGCTCTATCCCCAACAAGCTTTAAGCCATATGTGTTTAAGGAGGACAGATCCCTTCCCGAAGAGGATCAAACCAAGTTTCACATGAAACTTATGAATTTTGAAGAACTTTGCGCTTTTGAAGACGCAATGGCAGACATGGATTCAGGCAACACTCGTGATACTATGAGAGCCTGTATGGACGCTTTGAAGATTGGATTGCTTGGATGGACTAACTTCAAGTATGCAGACGGTAAACAAGTAGACTTCACTGAGATGTTTTCTACAAACTTCCCATGCTTTGGTCCTGATGTGACTCAGAGGCTCATTTCTGCTGCCCTTGAAGTCAATAAGCTGTCGGAGGAGGAGTCAAAAAACTCGAACTCGTCGCCCGAGTTGCTCAAGGAGACATCCTCAAAGGTCATGGAAGCGAATGCCCTGAAGGAATGATCCGTGAGAAGTGGGGCTGTGACAAGCCCTGCGAGCCTGGTCAGGAAGTTTACGCATTAAATTGTCCGAGGTGTAGAGGGACAAGGTCTGAATCTTGTAAATATAAGGACTGTAAGAATGGCGTTGTCCATCAATCTCGCTGTCCACTGTCAATGGTGCGTAAACTCCGACTAGAGAATCGTGTTTTTAATACCTACATGCTTCTAAAGAAGTATAAGAAGTTTCCTATAGACGGGGGTGTACTTGATCAATCTGCAACCTTTATACAAGCGCTATTTGTGTTCGACCGTATACTCGGGGAGTTAGAACAAGATAGTCTGGACCGTATGAAGACGAAGAGTAAGCAAGCACACAGAACAGGGAAGTAATAACATGGCTCGCGGCGACGTTAAGATCAAACTAAAATTACTTGATGAGTTTACGGGCAATCTCAGGAGAGCCCGTACGCAAGTCAAGTTTATGATCAATGGTCTGAAGGAGATGAAGCAAGCTCTCCAGGACATAAATAAGAAGAAGACCAGCCGACTCCAGGGTCCAGGACTCATTAAAGACTCAGCATTAAAGAGGGGTCTGGCTAAGATTAAGACATTCGGAAAAGAGGCACGAAAGAGTACCGCCAAATTCTTCAAGGAAGCTTCCTCTGAGATTAAAAAACAGATTGAAGGGAATACTGAGGATCTTATATTTTCTATAAAGAAGGCAGAGAGGAGGACCAGGAGGCTCACACAAACTCTGAAACAGGCCGACCGGGTATCCTCAAGTCCAGGGGATAAGTTCAAGGACAGAGAGCGTCGAAGTAACGCCCTAAGAGGCATCGCGAGGGACAATAAACTAGATGTATCGGAATCAATAACTACAAGGAACCGACGAGCCCCTCTCAGACCGAATGAGATAAATGAAGTTTCTACCGCATTATTAAGGCTTGAGACTCAGGCCAGGACAACTGAGAGACGTCTCAAAGAGTTCGCTAGATTCAGAGGTCGGAATTTACAGCGTGTCACAAAGTTGTTAGATGGTATAAAAAATGCGTTTAAGAGTATCCCAGCTTTTATCAAAAGAAATCGAGCTGCGATAAATAGATTTGGCAGAGGGGCTCGAACTGTCTTAATAGGCGTAGCAGTGACTTTGCGATTCCTCACTCGTAATTTTCTCCGTCTCTTCAAAGTTATGGCAGTGAAGGGGGCACGGGCGGCTGCCGGTATTAAGCGGAGTTTCCTCTCTGTAGGATCCTCTTTAAGAAGTTTATTATTACCACTCTCTATTTTCGTCGGCGCGGGGATCTTCGGACTGTTCAGACTTGGCAAGTCGATCATTCAAACGACCGCTAACTTTGAGACATTTAGACAACAACTACGTGCCGTGACTCAGGATGCCATTAGAGCAGAGAGTGAGTTCTCCGCCATTAGAGAGGCGGCTGTCAAATCTCCCTTAACCACTGAAGAGTTTATTGCATCATTCGTCAGACTTCGCGCCGTTGGTATTCCAGCCGCAGAAGCGGTGACTAAGAAACTTGCAAACGTCGCAGTGATTTTCAATCGTGACCTTCGAGATGTAGCATCTGCCTTCATCGGGGTGGAGACTGAGGTTCTTCGTAGGCTTGGTATCACCTTAACCCGAGTTGGACGCCGCGCCATAATCGAAGGGAACGGTATTCGCAAGGTCATAGCAAATGACGTAGAGGCTATAAGGGACGCACTCTTAGACGTAGTTGATAGCTTTGGCAACGCGCAGACCATAGTAGAGAATTCTCTAAATGCTCAGTTTAAGGTTCTTACTTCCTTAGTACAAGAGATATTCGCAGACATAGGAGAGACAGTTCGTCCCGGTCTACTACTGGCACTCAAAGAGTTTAACAAGTTTCTTACTTCTGCAAGACCGACTATAAGAAAGTTTACTTCAGTCATATTCAATGACTTTAAGAAGCTTGCTGCCTTACTTAATAGTTTAATAGATGATGTATTGAATTCCTTTGACACAAGAAGTGGAGTCCTTGTAGAATCCTTTGAGGGTCTGAGTGCGTCTATAGGAAAAACACTTTCAGGTCTTATAGACATATTCATTGCTTCACTCGTTACAGCTTCCGTGGTAGTTTGGGATCCCTTTATAGCAGGAGCAAGTATAGCATTTGATTCGATCGCGAATGAATTTAGGCGAATGATTGCACTCTTTGTTGTCGGAGGTAAGCAGAATGGATTAATGTCCCTCTTACAGGGAGGGTCAGAAGTAGGGAAGTTACTAAAGGGACAGACTAAGATGGAGGGCCAGGAAATACTCGGTATATTACCTGGAATCAGTAGTCAGTTTAGTGCTAAGCAGTTGAAATCCGTTCTCGCCAAGACAGGCGGAAAGAAGGTGTCTCTAAGAGAGTTTCTTGAAGCGACGGGAGCATTCCCGAGTCGAGAGGCAATTACTAAAGAGATTCAAATCATAGAAGATGAATTGATTCGGACTACGACTCGTCTGAAGGTGTTCACTAAGAAAGAACTTGCGAGACAGTCAGATTTTGTAATTGCTCAGAGTCTTGAGGATTCTGTTGATAAATTAATCGGAGTTAAGGGGAAAACCACGGAGGGGATTAGTAAACTAGGCACAGGTATGGTTGATTCTATCAAGAAGATGTACGCAGGTATTGAGAAGTCAACAGCAGGAGATCGAAGGGTCTTCTCCACGGCCTTTAGTCGCCTTATGGAAGACCGGGCGTTCAGAGACGCACAGGAGCAAATAAGATTAGGAGGTGAACTCACCATAAAGTCCTTTCAGTCACTATTCCGGGGCCTTGGACCCATCAAGGACAGACTCAAAGAGATCCCTGATTTAATGGAAAAGCTACTTGTAAATCCTCGGGGCATAAGGGACTTCAGTAAGTACGCAGAACTTGTTGAGCAGTTTAAGGCGCTAGAAGCAATCTTAAGGAAGTTTGGTGAATTACCTAGTGATGATGTGGTCGGAAATCGTATTAAGGCGAATAGAACCAACTTTGCATCAATCAGAAAAGACTTCTTTGAAGGGGGTAAGTTTGGAGCTGGTCCCCTGAATCGTTCCATATTACGACAGGCGGAATCCAGAAAAGAGATTGAGAGGATAGTTACAGAGGGTGGAGGGAAGTTTAATAAGAAAACCTCAAAGCAGGAGGATCAGGGGTTATTCTTTCGCAAACTTGTAGGCACGGATGAAGGGCGCGGGGTTGCTACTTCATTATTTCTTAGGGATATCAAGAACGTAACTTCCACGGCGAAAGACATCTTCAAGAGTGAATTCAAATCCTTCAAGTTTGACTCAGCACTTGCGAACGAGCTAGATGTTGAGAAAGGCGGAATCTTTACTCAAGCTGTTAGGGATAACATCGAGAGTCGGCTGGAAGACCCCACTCAGGTCCGTGAAATATTCGAGAAAATTAGAAAAGAAGGAGGAACTCAAGCCTTAAATCGTGAGACCGCTAACTTGCCAGAGATCATTGACTTAATCAATAGGATTGAAGTCAAAGCAAGACTTGACCGTCTCCAGCTTCCCCGTCTCTTGCAGACTATAGGAGAGACGAACAAGGACTTTACTTCAGAGTTCAAGGCACAATTTGAGACTTTCTTGAAGCGTCCTTCTCGTGGACTTCCAGTATCTCCTGAGTTGTTCAGGAAGAGAATAAGAAATACAGGCTTTCAACTCAGTTTATTCTTGAAACAGTTGAGTAAGACTTCTGAAATCACAGGTAAGATTCTTGCCGAGGTAGCACTTGATGTGCCCCTAAGATTCAGGGAAGCATTTAAGAAGTCTTCTGCCGCTTTCAATACTGAATTCTTGGCTAAGCAGTCAGAACAAGTTAAGAAAGTATTTACTAGAGATAACATAATAGGAACTTTAGAAGCGGATATTATAAAGTTTAATAAGACACTTACTGAATCAGGTGCTAAAACTGACAGTATCTCATTCTTGAGGCCCGTACTGGATCAGATCCCACGCGCCAGATCCGAGCTGATAGCTATTAGAGACTTATTTGATTCAAATATGTTATCGGCTAAACAATTCCGAATAGAGGCTGTTAGGTTAGTAAACACTCTGAGCATGGAAGAGTTCAAGAGTGCAACCGGACTACCAGGTCTGCAAAAGGATGAGTTTGTTAAGAGTCTCAGCACAGGAAGATCCGAGGATGCAGACTCTTTTCTAAATGAGAGTGTAGGTGAGGGGGATAAGAAGCGCAAAGAGACATTCGGATTTGGATTATCACAAGGACTAGAGGACTTAAGGGTAAAGTTCAGAGATTTTGCAGTCGAGGGGAAAGCTCTTATAAATGGGCTTGCTAATACACTAGAGAGTCAATTAGTCAGTGGGATCTTTGCCGTAGTATCTGGAACTAAGTCGGCCAAAGAAGCGTTTACAGACTTTGCAAAGTCCGTTCTTGCTGACTTAACGAAGATGATTATAAAACTCTTACTCTTCAAAGCCATACAATTTGGACTCAATCTGTTTACTGCCGGAGGAGTAGGGGCGTTTGCTGGCGCTGCAGGTGGTGCCTCCGCTGGATTTGCAGGAGCAGGAGTAGGAGGAGCAGGAGGAGGAGTAGGTGCCTTTGCAGGTGCCCTGTCAGGGGCAGCAGCAGACGGGGGTGTCTTTCAACGAAGAAGTTCTGGAATTACGAGGATGGCTAAAGGAGGGGTAACTAGTGAACCCACGATTCTGTTTGGCGAGGCTGGCCCTGAAGCTTTTGTTCCCCTGCCGGATGGGCGGAGTATCCCCGTTAGTATGCAGAATGGAGGAGGGGGAGGACAGACTATAGTTAATCTCACCATCAATGCAAATGATGCACTGAGTTTTCAGCAGATGTTCACACGTAGTCCTGGAATGCTCTCTCAACTTCTCGCTAATGAGTCTCGTCGCATACCGGGGGCGAGAGATGCTATAAGGAGTTCATTAGGATAATATGATAAAGATACCTATAGCGGTTGAACCCGCTTCTGTAGGGACGCTACCCGTTGAACCCTCCTTCTCCCTAGATGGGACATGTACGTATCGTCGGAACTCTATGAAGTCACAGGGAGGTGACTACATAACGAAGTCCCGCGCAACTGACTCAGATGAGACATTTTCATTAAGGTGGGTGAATCTAATAGAGAGTGAATTCGTTCTCTTAAGGGACTTCTTCCTCCTGACTATCGGACCATTGGAGACTTTCCTCTGGCGAGGTGAGAGATGGAACTTTCGGGAGGCGGATTTTAATTTCAACCTCATTAGTGTAGGCCCTACAGCCGGTAAAATATACAACGCTGAGATAGTTTTAGAAAAAATACCTGAAATCTGTCCTCTAATCCACCCGACGAGTAGTTAATGAGAAACTTTCCCGCAGAGTTTATAGCACGTAAAAACAGGATCTCAAACTCAGCTCCATGGGTCTGGCTTGCTCAGATTCAAATGGATACCACACTGGATACTGGGTTTTTCGTGACTGATAACAATGTTTGTATCACTTTTTTAGGGGATGATTATGATCCTTACCCTATGAGTTTATCTAGTATTGGTGCAGATCTCGAAGGGACAATACAACGGGTCACTATAACGATTCAGGATGTCCTACAGAAGTTCATGCCTTATATTATTGAGGGGCAAGGACTGACGGGGAATACGGTTCTGCTTAGACTCGTAAATTTGGAACCTCCTTTTACGGACTCCTATGATATTACATTTATCATAGACGAAGTGGAAACAGATGATACTTCCATCATACTTCAGACTTCGATTATGGTATCAGATGATACAGAACTCCCAGCGGTAAAGTTTCTCAAGGACTTTTGCCACTGGGAGTTCTTGGGAACCGAGTGTGGGGTGAATGCTGGAGTCCCTAACACTGGACAGACATGCACGAAGAGATTAGATGGAACATTCGGATGTAGATACTGGGGAGATCAAGAGGTTCTTGCAGCTTTCCCACGTCAACATCCTAAACGATTTGGAGCGTTCCCGGACTTGCCTACCGGGGAGATCTTTGAGGTATAAGCATGGGGTCATATAAGAGGATCTTAGGATCTTTATTCAGGAGAAAGTCCAGACGGAAAGGACTTAACTCTCTATTACTATTCCGACAAGCTAAGGCCGCCAATTTCCTAGCACAGAAACTCTCTAAACTGAGTCCTGCCCGAATCCTTACTGTTGGTCCCGGCTTTCCTATACCGTTAATTTATGGGAGGGTTAAGGTCGGTGGGCAGATTATTGAAGCAACTCTGTCAGGCAAGCAGGTACTAGGGGAGCAAAGATTCAGGTTCGTAGTTGCGTTGGGCTTCGGTCCCATTCATAGGATCGGTGATAAAGTATTTGGGGATACTGACATCAATGCTTTTGGAAACAATCTGAGCACACTAGAGATTGATAGTAATGATTCTAATACATTTAATGACTTAAATCTTTCAGTTAGATTCGGTACATTAACACAAGACGAGTTATCTAATAGTCATGGGAATGTAGGGACGCAACTTTTCTCAGTCTCCTTACTCCCTTCTTTATTAGTGGTCTCTTTTACGACGACTAATGAAGTTGCTTTCGTGCAATTTAATATAAGGTTCAATGGAGGCATCTTCGACAACCATCCTTCCGGTCCTCTTACTATCAAGTCATCTTATCAGTATCGTTACAAGGCAACAGGCTCACCGACATTCTCACTATGGGTAGACTTTGATATCGAAGCTCTTGCTCGTGATAACTTTACTGCGACTGTTAGGTCTGTTGCGCTAGTTCGGGATCAGTATGATTTTGAACTCCGTCATATAGGAACTACACCTAGTGGACTAGCAGTCGGCTCCCTCCATTCTCCTGTGCTGGATTCCTTAGATGAATTTGGCGGGACGCCCATTGCTTATGCTAAGATAGCGCTCATTGATCTTGAAGGACTGGTGACACAAGAGATTAATAGTGAGTCTGCCAAAACAGTTGAAGTCTTGTGCGATGGACGCCGGATAGACACTTGGACGGGCACGGTATTTATAAATCAGTTCTCCCAAAATCCTGCATGGGTTGCGCTGGATATCCTTAGAAATAGTATATTCGGGCTAGGAGACTTCTTCAGTACTTCCAATATTGACTTGGACAGCTTCCTAACGTGGGCAAATTATAATGATGAGATTGTAGATGGACTCGCTAGAAATGTATTTAATCATACATTTAATGGTGGGGACTCAGTTTATGGGACTTTCATCGACATATGTACTATGGGACAAGCAGCTCCAAGATTTTCTAATGGCGTAGTCTCTATTGTTATTGACAGACTTCGTAATCCCATATCCCTAGTTGGTCAAGGGGTCATCAAGGACGGAACTCTCAAAATTGGATTTCGGTCAAGAGCTGAAACTTATGACGCAGTTACCTTAAGGTTTGATGATGAGAATCGAGATTTTGAAGAAGAAACTGCAAGGGCTGCTAATAGTGCACCTAAGTCCCCTTCGAGGTATAGAGAACTTAATATCGAAAGGGTCGGAATAACGGAGAAGAAGCAAGCTCTTAGAGAGGTTAATCTTGAACTCCGTAGGTCTAATCTAGTTAAGATATCCATTAGTTTTGAAATGTCACTAGATGGATTCTCTCTCCTACCTGGAGATGTGTTTGAGTTCTCACATGACTCACCGGGATATGGTCAGAGCGGGAGAATAATCTCTGACGGTGTGAATGTCGCTTCCCGTACGGATCTAATCTTTGATCGAGATCTGATAATAATTGGAGGTGAATCAGTCATCATTCAAGACATAGATACAGATACTCTTGAAACACAACTCGTCACATCCACGACCGGTTCATATCCTGCTGGGACAATCATTAGCACAGGTCAGTTTTCATTTATACCACAACGGGCATCACAGTATGCATATGGAGTACCTCCGTCGAAGCCATTCGAGGTAACGTCTATCGACCTAACCGCTGACTTCGAACTTTCAGTTCAGGCAGAAGAGTATATACCAGCAGTCTATGATGATACCATTGTCACGCAGCCAGTTGTATATTCTAGACTAGGGAGATCAGGAAAAACACCGCTGGATGTTATAACTTTATCTGCAACCAATGTCTCTCGAACCCGACAGGACGGGTTTATATTTAGTACACTAGAGGTCAACTGGCAATTTGCCACAATTGACTTCATAAATGGTGCCCCAGCTCCTACGAGAGCTGAGGTTTATTTTCGTGTCCTGGGGTTCAACTTCTGGCAACAAGTGGGCACCGTGGGGTTCCCAGGCACGTCTTATACGCTTCTTACAGAGCTCAATCCTGGAACGACTTATGAGTTTGCAGTCGTCCCAGTCTCGATTCGAGGAAATAAGAAGAATCCAAATCAGGTTAATAGAGTCGCACAAACTTATACAGGTCTATCTAATCGACCAGACCCGGTGACTAACTTTGTTGTCACATATCCAACTCCTGGTAATATGCAGATGGACTGGACGCGGGTTGCTGATGAAACTCTCGTAGACTACTATGAAATTCGTTATGGACATGGATGGGATGGTGCCCGTGTAATTGCAAGAGTACTTGCCGGAACCTTCTCATTTCAAGAGTTTGGTATCGAAACAGGGGAACAGTCATATGAGCAATCATATGATCCAAACCTTGAAATACCTGTTAGGAATAGGGTTCATATACGAGCTCGGAACTTTGCAGGTGCCTATAGTAGTCAGGTCGCAACCGATACCTCCGTTTCCAGCACCCAAATTGCTGGTTCTATCGTCTTATCTGACTCACCTCAAGTAAATGACTGGGCCGGTTATACGAGTGATGGACTGACGTTTGGAGGTTTATTCGAGAATCGCTATATCTTTGATGATACATTCCCATTCGTTCACCCTGGTTGGGCCTCTTTAGTTTCACCAATCTTCGATAGACCTGGAGGAGTTAGTAAAATCATACGTATCAATCCTAGAATACTCCTAAGAAGACTCGAGAAAGACTGGACGGCTGCGACTTATCTGTGGTCTGACATAGAAGCAGATTCAGAAAGCTGGGACGGGACCATTGATGACGAAGACATGGTAGTTCAAATGAAGATAAGAAGGAGTAATGTTATAGCGGATATTCAGAATGACGTAACCCCGTGGGAGGATGGCTATTATCTAGCTGGTGTCACGGAGAGGTACATTCAATATCAACTATTCATAACCATTGCGGAAGTCTTTCCCTTTGCAAGCCCACGCATAGAAAACTGTTTCTTTACCATTGAAGAATAGATTAGAGGTTAAGGTTGCCGAAGAGAGTCATAAGAGCGAAAATGGTTAATGGGTTGGCAGTCAAGCTAACGAACCATATACTACTAGGGCAAGTCAAGGCATTCAGGTCGTTTATGGACGACTCTAGACTTAGTTTTGACTTAGAGATGTGGTACGGTCGATGGTTATTCGCCAAAGAGCTACTACATATAGAGAGTAAGGAGATTGACCCTCTACACCTAGGTAGATGCAGGTTAGTCAGCTACTATACCTTTATGCGTGGTCATAAGTACCATGTCTGATGCAGATTTAGAAGGAGCAGCCCATGACTTATGAAGACATAACACCAGCCGACTCGATCTCGGATTCCCTCTCGAAGATCAAAGCCAGAGATGATGCGTTGAGGACGGGAGAATTCTCGGGAACAGCGCCGGTTTCGCCAGCCCCATTTCAAATCTGGATTGATACAGTAACACGAAATATATACAGGAGGAATGAAGCTAACATCGGATGGATTCCTATAGGTCGGATCGACGACCCGCACTTCGGGCTACTCGCAACCAGTGGACCTAGTGCAATGTTAGGTACCTTAGACCATGGAGGCTTTAGGGGTATAAATGCTGCTGACCCCACGGCTTCTCAAGATCTAGTCACTCGGAATTACTTTGACCTGAATAGTCCGAGTCGGTTCAGGTTCTCTGCTGGAGGGCATAGATCTAATGTCTTGGGATTAACTTCTATGATGGAATGGAACAATGTTACTGATAATATTGGCTTCTCATTAGGTAACAACTTCACAGAGTTAACGGTGAGCAACTCGGGAAAGTACACTGTTGCATTCCACGGGTTGAAGGCATTCACAGCAGGGGCTACACCAACATTAGAGAGGATACTACCAGCTGTGGCAAGCTTAGTAGCGGGATTCAGTAATTCTCCCAATACCAATACGCCTATATCCTTTATAAGAACTGTAGCGCTGGTTGCGGGAGACGTAATCCGAGTCCGTGATACTTCAGGGAATCAGATGAATGCCACCAACAACCTGCTACACTCGATAATGATTGACTATAAAGGCCCTTGATCTAAGGATCAGGATTAATAAGATTAGGAATCCAAGTTGGTATAGTCGTCTTCTTAACTAAGAAGTCGGCTTTATTAGCTTCAAATGTCGCAGCATCAGCGTCGTTAAAACGAGGGCAGTATACAGGTGACCACTGACATAATTGTTGACAGATATCACGCCACAAGTCTTGATCTGTAGAGTTTATTAAAAAACTATAGATCTTGACCTCTGAATTATGAGGATCAAACCCCCGATCATCAACTGTAATAGACAAGGATTCATTCACTTTGAGTACGTTATCATCAAGACTCCCACTGTCATTTAAGAACTTATGGAAGTCCATGTCCCGACTACTATGGACGAAATTCGCCACACAGCAGCCGATTTCTGGTGTTGTCATGTTAGAAGATACCTTTCGCAAGACCTATCATAAATGAAGAAGTGTATTCACCAAGACGCCTAACGAATACAAGTTTGACGTCCTCTAGAACTGCTGCCGAAATATTGGAGAACTGAGCCTGAATGTTTCGATTCATCTCCATAGTCCAGTCCGGTCCTTCGGTCAATCCTACTTGCAGTATGTCCTGCTGATCTTTAATAATGGAATAAAGTGTCTGTTTATCATTCTCGGAGAACTTATGCCAAACACCTTCGAGATCCTTACGCAGACCTTTACCAAGCCACGTCTTATCTAGTTTTATATTACCCGCTACCATTATGTCCTCCTACTTCATACTTCTTGATAAGTTTAATAAGGTAAGTAAGTTCAGGTTCTGGGACTTTGAGCCGAAGACCCCATGTGTATAGGGTTCTCAGATATACACGTTTCTCTAAGTCTATAAGACCACGATCATTCTCAATATAACAAGCATATCGAGGAGATACTGCTTCGTAAGTAGCTCTCTCAGCTTTTTTATCAAGAGATGTAAAACAGCCGGACATAGAAAGCATCAGAATAAGAAACAAATTTCTAGCCATGATTGAACTTCTTTGCCTCTTCAGCTAATGCGGCTCTATGAGCCTGTTCTTCCTCGAGTGTATTTCTGACATGATCCATTGCTTCAGCTTCAAGTGCCATCTTTCGGGCATCCTGCTGTTTGATGGTCAACAAAGAATCAATCTCTCGCTTCAACTCCTGGTCATGGACATCAAGAACTGAGATCCAGGACTTGAAAATCTCGCGGAATACTGCATTAAGAGATTGCTGAGCATGTATTCTTTTAACTGGATCATTCCACATCATGAATCGTCCATGTGATTCTCTCAGTTCATTCTGAAAGAATGCGATACCTCGCTCTGGTGAAGAGCTGAGGGATCCTATAAGCCTTCTGAGTCCCTGGGAAGAGGACTGCTGTTCTAGGGTCGTCAGTTTCTCCTCCGGCCCTTTATCTAATTTGTCGAGGAACAGTTGCCAGAACATTTTTTCTCCTTAGTTATTTGGGCAAATAAATATTGCGCCATAAGTTTGTCTATCTCAGTTTTGAATACCACAGTTGGATTCTCACTCATCAAGACGTAGAAATGTATATTACACGCACGCATATAGTCGAGCATGGCATTGAAGAACGGAAGTCCTTCATCTCCCAACTGGCTCAACGGAAAGTCTATCGTATGCAATTTTCAGTACCCCTGGGCCATAGACCCCAAAGAAGCCGAGGCGATCTATGTAGGAGATCAGCCGAGCCTGTAAAGATTGTCGAGAAGGTATGAGTATCTTATCCCATCCAGGGCAAGAGTAGAACATACTTCTGAGCTGGAAATAACCCGCGTCCCATCGTCGCCACTGTACGATCTTATGGTCAGAAAGACGAACTCTATACATCCCATCCATAAGACCTAAGAAGTTTTTTAGTAAAACTTTTGATTCCGGCCATAGCATATTAGATTCCGAAGCTTCCGCGAGCTTTAATACAGTCCATGGCACAGAGTTTTCTTGATAATAAGGACGATTAACTTTGTGATTATACTTAGGTTCATCGAAGTCGAGGTCAGGCCACATGGATTTCACATGAGACTTCTCCATCCAGAACATGTGATTATGGAGTCGCCAGATCTCACCTTCCCAGTCAACAGTATTACCTGATGAATTATTTTGCTTATTAAACAGCATATAAACTAGGGCATTATAACACCATTCGCGATACATACGATCATGAGTATTAGGAATATGGATTTCATCCTTCTCAGTTGCCCAATTCTTATTCAGAAGTCTCATAACAGAGAATCCAGCTATGAATCTCCAGAAATTACTGGGGAGAATCGCCACCCCACGATTCGCGGCACTGGCGCTTGACGTGAAGTAGGTGTTATCCCGTTCCTGCAAATACATATTATTAAAGGTAAAGAATCCGAAGGCGTCTTTCGGAAGTTTAGATACCCTTGGCTTCGTCCTTATTCCAGTCGTCATACAAGGGACATTATCCCCTGACGAGGCACCGCGACTCACAGCTTTAATCCAGTTAATCATAGATTTATTCTTATCAAGGCGGTAGTACTTACGTTTCTGAATCGTCTCTATCTTACCGTCTCTATTTCTATCTTTAACATGCCAGTTGAACTCAATAGGTGAGGGGGTTTTAGAGTTTCTCTCATAAACTGCAAACAGGACCATCCACTTAGTCGTTATTGCCTCAAAATGATTAGATGGAAAAACAAACCCGTCGCGGAACTTTACGTTAGTGAATAGAATATCTCTCAAAGCATCGAACGAGTTTCTAAGAAGGTAAGTAGTGGCTGAGAATAAACCGATGCGATACTGTAGCTTATACTCACGGCATATAATTAAAGCTCTCCATAAGAACTGTAAGAACATTTGATCACATCCATATATACCTCCCATGAATCCTTTAACTAGTGTGTCAGTGGCCCCCTTCTTAGAAGTATCTAGTCGCACAGCTGTTTTTCCAGGCGTCACGTATGGAGGGTTCATTAAGAATAATACCGGAATCTTATTAGCAGAAGCTCTCTTTAGCATCTTATCAATATGAGCAGGGATTATCAGGTCATTTAAGAAGTCATATTCTTGTCTAACTCTGAATTCTCCTTGTAATTCTCCCCCTAACGAATTAATATCCTTTTGCCCGAGTGTAGTCTGAATCATATAAGCAGGATTTAGACCGCGTGTGAGATTGCCACCGCCACAGCAAGGATCCCAAATTAAGGTTTCATCAGCCCACTCACTTCCGTACAATCCATCCATGAAGTTGTGCATCTCAGCAACCCAGTCGAGAGGGGTCCAATAGACCCCTTCTCGGCGTGTACTAACTTCAACTTGGTCCTTAAACATACCCTTATTCTCGTTCATGATGATAACCTCTCAAGTGAAATTAATAGCTCCCTGTATATACGCATAGCATCTGGTAATGCCCGGTGTGCTTTGTCCTGATGACTACCTGTTAACTGACGAACCATTCGCATACACATAGGGGCATAGTGAAACGGGTGCTTTCTCTCTCCCCATAGAAGCTGCATCATATAGAAGTCGAAGAAGACGTTATCTGAAATCATGACGCATTTATTAACTAGTGAATTACTATTCATATGATATGCGACAAGATCGTCTATATGATCTGTCACCTTATTTGGAAACTCTCCTTGATTCTTGATTAACTCTAGAGGAATCCTGTGTATATCAAAGGCCGACTTCTCGTTGTCATGCCATTGTTCCTGACTCGAAAAATTCGAGTGTGTTATCAAAGATTCATACACTCCTAGCACTTCAAGATCAGAGTTTACTAGAACAACTCCGACTTCAATAGGGAGCGCCCTATCCTTGTAGTCTTTCCCGACTGTGGGAAGTCGATTTGTCTCAAAGTCCATGATCGCATAAATACACTGTTCATCTTTTAGCATTATACTCTAATCTCTCCAGTATGTCCAAGTACCCTAGGTCTGAACCCGAGCCGCGGAGTTTATGATCTTTAATATCTTCGAGGCCGAGGGTTCCTATATCCATAAATCTTGCAACCGACTGATCTGCAAAGACCCACCACTTACTGGGGTCCATATAATGTTGACCGGAGTCACTGAGGTAATGGAATTCACCACCATGCGAGTACCCCATCATTCTTTTAGGCCATCTTGTCACGATATCGCAGTTGTTCACCACACGGTAATGCCGACCTTTAAGCAACCCTCCAAGCCACTGAACGAAATCCGAGTCTCCGACCCGTGGACATCCGAAGGTATACAAGCCATCGACCCTTTGACCTTCTTTTGCGAGCATCGCTGCACATAGAGTTGCTAAAGCGCCACCGAGAGAATGACCCGCAATATATAGTCGAGAACCTGGAGAGTTTTGCTTAGCGCACTTCAAGTCCCCTTGAATTCGCCACCATAGTTTACGAAACGCATTATAGAATCCACCATGAACTTCTCCAGTCATTTCTTTAGGGGACACTTGATAAGCTTGTATATCGGTCTTAATATCATCCAAGCTTTGAAAGTCTGTACCCCGAAAGAATAGACAGTTTAGCCCCTGCTTGGAACATAGAAGAGCTTGCGTCCCGTCCGTATCATAAGGGACTACACTCTTGAATCCCCAAAGATCCTTAGCATGATTTACATAGAGTTCAGGATCTTTGTACGAAATCTCTGAGCCATGACACATAGCGAATGCTTGTCCTAGTGAAAATTTATTCGTAAACCTTGATGCATCAAATATTTCCATGTTAGTTCCCTCAGATCTGGAGCCTGTAAAGCTCTCTTCCACCAGGTTTCATAATAAACTTAGATCCAGTCTCAGCATCAGGATCTAGAGTCCTGTTTCCAAAAAAGGTTTTCCTATCTTTACCATACATCCCCTTCGGCCAGCTCCTAGGTACAGACATAGCCATCTTCCTATCTGACCATTCGTCAGCAATCTGAGAGCCATACTCCTTAGTGATCCAGTTCCGAGCCGCAAGATATAACTCTGATACATTCAACAGCTGCCCATTAATCAGATGTACACGATCTTTCAAGAAGGTGTCGAACGCAGTCATCTTAGACTCCATCGTTGACATCTTATCACTAGTCATAACTACAGGAATTTGTAGTCTACCAGTCGGTTCGGGCAAGGCATAGTTCAGAAGTGTGTATATAAAAGCGGGGTTCTCAGTCTGAACACGCTGGTCAAGTATATGACGATCAATCTCTTCACCGTCACCGAACTCTGACACACCGATAAGAACAATCCGAGTATCACCATCAAACATAGGTGTATAGTCAGGATTATTAGAGAACTGCATCCAGTGCGTTGTGTTCTCAACCATGAAAGGTGTTCCACCTTTAGGATGGATACTTAGATAACGGGAAGTCACCCAGTCCTTTATTTTATCAGAATACTTACGTTGATTTAAGTCGATTTCTTCAATGACACCTAAAACTGTACCGAGAAGCTCACCGTTAAACATTCCATCTGACTTTATACACGTCTCGCAGCGCTGATAACCTCGTTCCATGACGAATAAAGTACTCAGGGACTCGTGAATTGAGGACTTACCCGTGTTTTCTGACTTAGAGTAGAAGGATAGGTAAGGTAAACTCATCTTCGGGCGTTGGAACATATAGGCCAGCCATAGACGGAGATAATCTGCGCCATCCTTAACTCCATTCTGTTTGCACCAAGCATTATCCTCAACTGCGTCATTCATACCTTCTCCCGCGTGGGTCATAATCTTATCCCACGTAGGATGCTCACCTTCTATCGGCTCACAGGCGAGTTGAGCGGCCTTAAGATTCCATTGTCTATCTCCCAAATATTCAGGCTGAAAGGGCTCTGACACGATTTGCCATGGGTCTACGGTCGCTGCTCCTATCATTGCTTTAGATTCAGTTACATTATATCCATAATGCTGAATCCCATCTGCCAGATTAGACTTAGGCTGAGAGAGCCATTCTCCATTAACAGTCCGAAGGAAGAAGCCCTCGAAGTTGTGCTCATTCTTCACTCCTCGAACTATGTGGTCACAGTTATCTTGTTCATACTTCTGTTTTTCCCTGAACTTAAAGACACGTACCCAGTTCTTAGGCTTTGCACTCGGCTCCTTCCTCCAGCCTTTCATATCATCTGAGGATGTCGGATCAGTTGTCTGATAAGCAATCTTAACGATGAGCATATCTTTTTTAACGAATAAGGAGGCTGATCTCCTAGCGACACCGACATCAACAGTTAGACTGAATCCTAGAGTTTTAAGAGCCTTCGCAAGATCATCACCGGACTCAAACTCGTAGTCACCTTTAGATCCAAGGACTCCATTATAAGTTCTAATAACTGTTTCTAGGTCTGGGTCAGAGTCGAAAACACACTTCTTCCAACCTGAGCTATCCGTCGTCCAGTAAGTGTGTTCATCAACGTTTTTAGTATATCGTCGAACGGTCCAGCCCTCTCGGTTTGGAAAACAAAAGCAGTTATGGTCCCCTTCGATCCGACCTGCTGCTGCGGTACGAAACATACCACGAAGCTGCATCACGTCATGGGCAGTCGAAAGTACCGTTGTATGTGTGACTAGACAGTTATGATTCTGATCCCACCATCCAAGCTTATTCTCTGTGACGTATTTAACTAACTTCCTGTGTCGATCATCTAGTGATACAAAGTGCGTCTTTGCATTCAAATCAATGAACGACTGGACATCAGAGTCAGCAACTCCGTCAATTTCCTTAAACATCTCTACAAAAGCCGAACGTTTATTAGTGCGACTCTTGACAGTTTCTAGATGAAACTCCCAATTAGCCGGTAATTGTGTGAGCATCTCCCCTTTCTTAACAAGCTCAAAGGCCCCGTTTGAGATGTTTGAATCCCGACTCCAAAGCCAAACATTCGAACCCACACAGTCAACTGAATCTTCAAACTTAAATCCAGTTAGACCAGACATGGAATGTAATACAGCCTTAGCCAGAGCCGCGTGTTGACTATGATTATTAACTACCGGTCGGATGTCAGGATGGATAACTACAAAGACGTGAAAGCCATTCCCAGACTTTGACTTTCTAATCTCTACCCAAGGAATTTCCTTTAGTTTACGAAGTGTTTCCTTGAGGTCATCAGCAGAGAGCCCCTTAGTATGGTTAGCAATAGAGTCAAAGTCATAAGCCAGCCATTCAGAAGTGTTCTTCTTCCAATTCCAACCTGTAGATCCAATACGATCTGCATACGCAGCTAGATCATAACTCATCACAGGATCTTTATAACTGTGATCATCTGACTTGGCATTAAAAGGGATACGAAAGTGATACCACTTCTGCCCATTCTCCCCCTCGTAAATCACAGTTCGGCGCTTGCCCTCACGGACAAGCTCCCCTTCATGTTCTCCTACATTAACCTGAGTTTCTAGCTCTTCGCTCCACAGAGGATTTTTACAGTCCTGTGTGGTCAGGAAGTTGCGAATCGCTTGCAGCCTAGTGACGGCCATCTTTATTCTCCTATTTCATTAGTCTACTATCAAATTCGTCAAGCGTTTTCAGTGACTGATCATGCACAAAGTTGGCACCTGTGCTCCTTTGCTTTGCAAATGTTAGGCATCTGCCGACTCATAACAATGTCAGAGCCGTTTTCGTTTAGCTTCTTCAAGGTCTTCGCAAGGCTCTCACTGCTTTCCATCCATGAAACGGTCAAGGACTCGAGTTGAACACCAGCTTTATACACCGCGTATTCTTGGGCACCATTCACGCCAAAAGAATCATTGAATAGTGTCAAGCTCTCCCACTTGAAAGCCTGACAAGATACATTTGTATAATCAAAGAGGGCTTCTGAAACCTCTTCTAGGCTTATGCATTCTGAAACATTGAAGCTTCTTTTATTGTGAATCATTTTCGTTCTCCTGACATGATCGAGTTGATGAAAGACCTGTGGCCCGCGCGAGCTTCAACCTCTGTCATATAATTAGCTTGATACTCGTATCCATCTGAGTGAGTAGCGAGGGTTTCAAATGGATGCTCAATAGCCCCGCTCCAAACTGTTGAAATGCGGTAGCCGTCTAGTTCTACACGAGCTATAAAAGGATAATTTTCACCTTTAATCCTAATATTCCGTAAGAGTCGCCATTCGCAACCACAGATGAGTTTACCCTGCCTATTAGTGTAGAAAGCGGGTGAGCAGTAATCATCATGCTGGAAAGATATGAATTCAATCTCCACAATATTTAATCCTTTGGAAGAGTTTCTGAAGAAGGCCTTCTGATTTCAACTGAGAGGCTCTGCATATTGAATCCTTGAGACTCTAGTTTTTTATAAAACTTACTGCCGGGACCGACAAACTCCTTAAATGTCTCAACATACTCAGGCTTTAATGCCATGTAATGAAACTGCCCCCGGCGACCATCGAATCTCATGTAAGTACGATATAAGTTTCTACTGGATTGTTGACTCATCTCGCCCTCGGATCTGGCTGACGCTCAGTGAACACAGAAGCCTTTTGAGTTATCAGCTTCTTTTGTCCATCAAAGCACATTTCACATAATAATCTTGCATGGGGAGCTTCACGATACCTCGTAGTCTCGCAAGCGACATCGCACTGATCACATATTCTAGGCTTCTTCTTTCTCCTAGTCATGATGTTCCTAACTAACGTGGGTTAATCCCAGTTCTAAAATACCCCGTATGAGTCCGAGGAAAGGTTTATTTTCATCTTTCGTAGCTCTAAGTCTCTCTTCAGCCTTGACGAATGCAGTCATAAAGTATATCCATTCATTAGCTAGAGGATCTCCACCCTCTAATATTTCTTTAAGCTCTTTAACGATCTCAATATCACTCATGTCTTTAATCCAGTCACAAGTTTCGATCTCCATAAACTTAGCGAATCCCTTAGAATGATTCATGTTCTCCCCACTGACTGACGAAGGCATCTGCGATTCCTGAGTAGGTTCTAGAACGTCTCTTACCCTGCCCCCAAGAGCCGGGTTCATTATTCTGCCCACTCTTAGACTGATTTGCCCACCTCATATTACCATTAACAAACTTTCCCGCTACGAGTTTAGTAGGGATCAAGAGCGGGAGGTTCTTGAGCCATAAACAGGTTCTCTTTGAAGCATTGTGCCCAAACTGGTACGGCTGTATTATCTGATCCGGCTCTCTCACCCGTGAAGAGATCACCCCAACCGGATTTTCTAAAGCAACTTTCGGGATAGGAGCATCGAGAAGTAGACTTATGAAGTCAAGGGCTTCTTCTTGCTCCTTGACTTTGTACGGCCACCATCTTGCACCTGAGCCACACAGATGCGTACAGGGCGGGAAGGCTATCATCATGTCCCATCCTTCATCCAGTATGTCTCGAACATCCCCAAGATAGTGAGGGCCAGGACTTTCAGTTGGAAGAATGTCACAAGAGGTAGCATGGTACCCTGCTTCTATGAATTTATCCCTGACTACACCAGAATGCTCACAAGATATTAGTACCCTCATGTTCCATATCCGTATCTGGGAGCTCGATCTGAAGGATACCTCTTATCTCCTCTCTCATGTTCTCGATTATGACTTTGAGAGCTCTGACGGCCCTTGCTTTTCCGTCCTGGCGACTGCTTCCTTTTCCTTTTTCTTGTGTGACCCACAGACCCAGCTTTTGACGTTCTTCTATCTTCCAGTCCCATGATGACCTCCTCAAGCGCCGGGAAATGGTCACACGATAGTTCTGATGATGAATCATGAAGGGGCGTGAGCCTTCTTTCGTGTTCATCTTCGAGCGACCGCTTTGATTCTTTCTCCGTACTTTCATCTAATTGACCTCCTACAAAGAGTTTTATATTAAACCTGAATCGGGGGCCTCTAAGTCTACGGTGTAATTTCATAGTTTGCCGTTTGTTTCTTTGTGGGATAAGTAGCCAACTACATAAAGCGGCAGCTGACACATCATAGCTGTATCTCATACGAGCTAGTATGGCTAAGAGATAGTTCAGTTCGCTCGGTTCTATACTTACCACATTCACTGCTACAATATACGGGACATCGAACTTAGACTGGACCCAACACTGTAGCAGCTCCGCCTCGACTGGCATACAACGGATTTCTCGCATTGTGTAATTTCCCCTCATAGGTACAGTATAGACCATGCCCTGCATCTTGTCAAGTAGTTACCACGGATTTTTAATAATTCTTTTCTAACTGCGAGTATATTAGAGTATTCTCTATTATACATATAGTCTTAAAAAGTAGAGAATAAATAAGAATAAAGAGAACGTGAGAGTCTGCTCCCATTAAGCACCACACAAGACTCGCACGGATGTCTGTATATTTAAGCTCACAGCTACCCTTCAGTTGCGGGTCCGGGCTGTGAAAAGAATTATTAAAAATCCGTGGTAACTACTTGACAAGATGCAGAGCATGGTCTATACTTATAATGAATGGGATTCCCTTCCTCTACTTAGGCAACTAGGTATCTTTAGGCAACTGGGTAGTAGTCCTAGTTAGGTAGATGTTTAATATGAAAAAACTGAATAAGATCCCAGTCTATGTTATAATAGCATCATCACCTGAGTCTCCTAGACGAGATCATCGTGCCCTATATCGGTTCTGGTCAGAGTTTAAGAATGAACATGGACTCAGATATAAATATACATATCATTATCTAAATCGGAAAAGACTAATTCCTGACTTCAAGCCTGGACACAAGGTTATCATTTTAGGCAACCCGCCCCGAAACGTTATTAGGGACCGCTACTATTATCTAAAATTCAGGAAGTGCCGGGTATTAGGTATTACTTTTGACGAGTCCTATAATTATCCGTGCCCGGTAGAGTCAACTCTTACATTCCATCCTATGATGACGCACTTCGAATCAGCTCGTGTGAAGGGGACACCTTCCGAGGATAGACTGCAAGACTTGACGATATGTAAAGAGTATTGGACGGCTCGAACTGGCTTAGTAGATTCTCTTGAGAGCGCACTCGAATGTGTTCACAGTAGATGCCTCCCGTTAGTTATGAGTGAAAACGACCCTTCACACCTTCTTGCTCCTTTCGGCTCCCCTCTTAGGATACGCAATAGAAGAGACATTACAGGGGTTGCCAGAGAGTTTTCTAGAAAACCTGATGAGATTAGAGTCCATTTAACAACTAGCATCAAATATCTATATGAGTTCAATGAAATTCCTACGGAACAAGAACTTGTGATATATTATCGTACGGTCATCAACAGTTTCCTTTTTTCTCGGTGGTCTTGATCCAGGACACGTCATTAATAAGGAAGACGCAAAAATCATGCCAAAGATTTCTTTTATTTTCTATCTTGACATGATGCACAGTGCCCGGTAAAATGCACATATGAAGCATATTCCTTACCAAAAACTTTTTAGGAGATCCAACTAATGAATCAACTACAGACTCAGACGGTGCCAGTCGCAGAACAGGCATCCACTTCAAAACCTATCGAATGTTACGTTCCTCTAAAGCAACTCTACACCTCAAAAGTCTCTCTTCGTGAGCCCGATGTAAACAGTGATGAATTTAAGGATCAAGTTCTTGAATCAATGAGAGCTGAGGGTCAAAAGGAGTCTATCACTACGTCTCTTTATGAAGGCGGCGAAGGCGATGCAGAGTCACCAGTCTTCTTTCTGATTGAAGAAGGCCCCCTCGCTGGGAAGATCGGAACTACGACTCCGGTACAAGTTGTTGATGGCGGTCACCGCAAGGCAGCTTTCAAGATCTTCCAGCAGGAAGTCAAAGATGGGAAGACCACAGCAGATCAGATTAACATTCCAGATATCGGCTGGGTACGTTGTCAGTATGTCGGTCAGATCAGCTTGAATGATCGTCTCATGTCCCAGGTCCAGCACAACATGAACCGTGTCGATACATCAGCTGGTGATCTGGCAGATCAGTGTGGTCGTATACTCGGTCAAAATCCTCACTGGACGCAACACAAGCTCGCAAAGAAACTGCACATTAATAAGGGCAAGCTCTCCCGCCTCCTGAAGATCAACCGACTCCCCGACTTTGCTCGTGGTCCAGTCATGGACGGGCAAATCAACGGGCTGAATGCCATGCAGCTTGCAAACCTGCCTCTTGACATTCTCGACGAAACTTGGGTCGAGAAGGCTAAGTCCATGACGACTTCTGACTTTGCCCAAGCCTGTAATGACGCAAAGAAGGCGAAGAAGGCTGAGGCTTCCGGTGCAGTTAAGACTGGCGAGTTTGTCCCTCCTTCACCTTACGTCCGAAAGGCTGCGTATCTCATCGAAGTGTTCCAGGATGATAGTGAAATTCAGAAGCTGGGTCTTAATAAGGAAACCCTCGCATGGGTAGTTCAGCAAGATCCCGCTACCCTTCAAGCTGCTAAAGCCAAGCACGAATCAGCGGCTGGTCAAAAGACTGAGCGCTCTCTTGTTAAGAATACGGTTCGAGCCGTCAAGAACTTCGGGATCACTGTTCCTAAAGAGGTTGCTGCTAAGTCTTTTGAGGAAGTCATCCAGTATCTTGAAACAATCGAGCGTGATGGTCTTGATGGTATCATTGAGAGCTGTAAACAGTTCGCCATTCAGGTCCGTTCTGGATCTCTCGATCTGTCCAGTCCAGCATCTGACTGAATCATAACTCCGCCCGACCGGGGTTTTACAATAAACTTATGACAGCCAGAGTCGGGTCTGGCCTATTTACATATCAAGTATCAAACTAAAGGAAAAATCCACCATGACTGAAAACCTACCCGTGAAAGCGGGCGACTTCTCGTTAACTGATTATGTTAAACGATCTCCTTCCGGCGCTACTGATCAAGCTTCTCAAGAGTTACTTGAAAGAATAGGTAAAGAGAAAGGCTTTGTTTCCTCAGTACGCTTACTTCAAGGTGGCTCTCGTGAGGTTAAGGCTCATGACGCCGATCCACAGGCAAAAGCTGGCAAGTTCATCTGGGATGGTCAGTACCTAGAGTCTGGAATTCAAGTTCTCCTGCTGGTTGCACGTCCAAAGGCGATCAGATTTGAGAATAACGAGTTCAAGGAAGCCTTTTATGATTCTAAAGATCCGCGCTTTGTCGAGTATATGAACTTCAAAGGTAAAGAGAAGGCAGCAGGACCAGAGTTTCTGTGCTGGTTCCCTGAGTATAAGGGCTTTGCTTTACTACACTTAACTAAGTCGGCTTTGAATAATCTGGGAGACTTTGAAACAGGTTACCCTCTCGAGCTTTACAGTAAGTATGTAAAGCATAAAGGCAATGAATGGTATGTTCCCCGCGCTCGTCCCCTTAAAGGGGCAGACGGCGTAGTGCTTACCCCTGAGACTGCTTCTTCTCAACTTGCGATGCCTTCCGGTGAGCAGGCTAAGAAGAATGTAGAGAAGTTCCTTGATCCAGATTCGACGAAAGCAGCTGGGGTCACCCCGTCTGCTTCTAGTGCAGCGCCCCCTCCAGGTGCTGCTCGTTGAGTCTCACCTGCTCCGACTGGTTAATCCCCGGTCGGGGTGTTTGTGTAATGTCACCAATCGGGGCAGTTTTTACCACCTTTTAGCTGTCCCACCTTTCAAAAAAACGCAATTCGAGTTACCTAATGGCATGATGCTAAGGAGGTGAAGTATGTGAATCGCGGGTTCCCGGTCATTCACCGGAAGACCTCACTTGATGAGGGAAATATTAACCCCGAGCAGTTTGGAGGGAAACTATGGGGAGATTAATACCTAAAAGCGCTGACCTATGGGACGGCGAAAGATGGTGTCATACTCGATTTGAAGTTCGTGATAATCGAGTCATATTACATACAGGGTTTAATAGAAAACTCCAGCAGGAGTTTAAGGATTCCCTAGCTGGAACACGATGGAACTTCTTTGAAGATAAGGAATGGAGCGCTGAGTTTAGTGCCCGTACCGTATTTTCTCTGCACTTCCTTATGAATGGTCCACTGAGAGCTAGATATTATGGTCCTATTGATAAGACTATACAGCCACTCATCAAGCGTGAACTTCCCCTATACCAGCATCAATTAGAGCTTTATCAGGCGTCCGTCGCTAAGAGGACGATGATGGGAGCATATGATATGGGCACTGGAAAAACTCGCGTGGGAATCGAGCTGATGGAGTACGTCAAGTCTTTATGTCGAGATCATAAAGCTCCATTCTTTGACTCTGATGAGAAGTTACTGTGGGTCATATGTCCTAAGAACCTTATAAGGACTTGGGAAGCAGAGATAAGGAAATGGGACTCGAAGATTCACCCCTTGATCATCACAAACTCGATTCAGTCAATCAAGAAGGCAGTTGATTCTGTGACCTTACCTCCTCAATGCCTAGTCGTTGATGAGATATCTGAATTCCGGGGTAACTCTAAGCGCACCCGCGCTGTCTCAAGCTTAACATGCCGTATGCAGCTCTTCTGGGAATGGCAGGCTTTCGTGCTAGGGTTATCCGGTTCCGTAGCTCCTAAAGATCATGAAGACTGGTGGAGGCCTATGGAAATAGTCTGTCCTGGAGCTATTCGAGAACGCACTCCTAATAAGTTCGGCAATAGAATTGCTGTCTATGAGTCCATAGAGAAGCCCACCGGAGGGAACTTCCCTAAAAGAATGACCTTCAAAGATGGAGTTTGCGCAGAATGCCAGAAGCCTAAATCCGAGCATGATTCTAATGTGATGAGTCTTAGTCCCTTCAATGCAGATGGTTCGGTGAATCTAGCCTACTGGGAAGGAGCGCAAGATGCTTGTGCATATTATCCAAAGGTTTTATGTAAAACTTGTAGTAAACTTCATAGAAAGCATTATTCATGTCATCAATACTCACCTTCTGAGCAAGAAAAGGATGAAGTCAGTATTTTACCGAATCGACTTGCTCCTTATGTTATTGTTCGTAAGAAGGAGCATTGTGTTGATCTGCCTGAGAGACTCTATATTCAACGCAACGTTGAACCTACTGATGAAATGATTCGTGGTGCTGGTTTTGTATTAGATCAATGCGCTACGAAGCTCGAGGTCTTGGAGAAGCTCGCGCAATATTCTGATGGTTTCCAGTATCTTCCAGAATGGGACGACACAGAACTCAGTGACACGGTTAAGGATACGGGGGATAAGCGAGCCATACTCCTCGAACATAATCCTAAACTAGATGAGTATAAGAGGTTTCTAGAAGAGATCGCTGAGGCAGGCCAAACTCGTCTAGTCTCATGTACTACCTATAAGGCGAGTGTGGACATGCTAATTGCCGCCCACCTTAGTCTCGGCTGGGGCGTGATAGCACTCGATGGTCGGGGTCTACGTGGCTACAACCTGCCCCACGGATTTGAGGAAGTCGGAGACGGTAATGCGTTCCGGGAGCAGTGCTTGGAGGATAAGATTGTCTTCCTTGGACATCCTAAGTCTATGGGCTTTGGCTTAAACTTACAAAAGTCCAAGTACATCGCTTTCTACAGTAATAGTTCAAGATGGGACTGGCGAGCTCAGGCAATAGGCAGAATCCACAGAATTGGAATGGACGACGGAGCCGTGACAATAGTTGACTTCCCATGTCTCGGGCCTGACAAGCTTAAGATTGAAGTATTAGAGAATCGTGAGAACACTGAGACTCTAACTCTTGAGCAGATTAAGGAGTGTTGCAGATGAGTTTATTTTCAGTGCAAAAGACTTTACAGACTTCTTACATCCGGGACTGGTCGGATCGGAGACGGCAAGTTATTATGATGAGGTATAGACTCTTTAATGCCTTAGACGATCTTTCTGCTTTTGGATTTGACATCGAGAATATACTAGGGATTGATTATGATTATGACTGGAAGTTTTATGGCTACCCATGGTGGTCACTCAGAGGCTCGCTCAACGATCATGAACGTCAGTATAATGGTAAAGTGAAACTTGAGACGTCACGTATTATTCCACCATTCGACCGAGCCATGTCATGGTCTGATCAGTTTATACATGCAATAGAAGAGATCTCCTCTGAACTCTCTGAATATAATGAAATGTGGGAGACTTTCGAGACACTTTGGAATCTAAATGACCGGACTTTACCGAGTTTAAGAAAAAACTTTAAGAAGCTTATCTCTTTATGGAAAAGTAGGGATCGGAAGCTTGCGCCTCCGTGCCGAGTCCTTGCAGCTTTACCTATTGAGTGGCAGAATGGTGTAGTAGTATGAGGCACGTAATCTTTAGCTGCAAGGGAAGATTGATAGGCCCCGTCAATGGTTCCTTCCCTAGCTTCTATGAATGTTTATATGGTATGAAAAACACTAATAGATTCAGGGGGCAAGGCAGTTATAATGGTAATGAATATAACGTTCTGAAGCATAGCGTACTTGTCGCTTTCTTTGGTTGTTTGCTGAATGGACCCCGTGGGTTCACAAAGTATATACTTCATGAGTTCGAAGAGGTGTTTGTGGGGGATAAGCCCAGTACATTCAGAAGTGGGGCTGATAAGGAGTTTGAGATGCTCTGCATGGCTTCATTGCGACATAGACTCTTCCCTAATGCTTGTGAATCGAGGGACTCTTGGGATGCCATAGATGTAACAGTGCCTGACATGTTCCTGAGAGGTGTCGAGTACAAGGTCTTGTTCCCTTGGAATAAGACCTACTATGACGAGTATATGAGATACGAGTGCGATGGGGAGATACCACTCCCGGCTGAGTTTGATCCTGACATGGCAGTAGCCATTATGAGGCAACTCATCCGCGCAAATAGTCAAGACTTGCTCTATGATTTAGTCCAAATCTTACCTTACACTTTAGGTATGACTGATGCAATAGGTCCGGTCGTTTCAAAGTTTTTTAGTAAATATCTAAAAAGGAGTCTTTAATGTCCACTACAGACTTTGACTGGGACTTGCCAAAAGCCCCTAGGGAATACCATCGAGCGGGGAGAGCCTTCTCCTTTGCATTCTGGAATCGTTATCATGGATTCTGTGAAGACTTCTTAGAATGGAAGAAATTTGTAAGGGGCTGGGAGGGCTATCCCAAGGCGTCAGCTGATGAAGCATGGATACATCAAACGGAGTTCCTACTGCAAAACATGCGACCTCTGATGGAACGACTCAGGGAACTGACTCTAGGATATCAGAGGATTGAAGACTGGCATGTCGTTCGTGACCGGCCTCGAAAGGGACTATCTCCTGAGCAAAAAGAAATCAAAGTACTTAAGGTACAGCTTAAAGAGACATGGGCTAAGCGTCCGAAGGCGAGGAGATGATGGGTAGCATACAAAGCCAAAGAGAAGACACAACCTTCAGAAGAAGGCAGCATACCATTATAGACACCCTAGGGCTGAAGTGCGCTAATAAGAACTGTAGCAGTAAACCTGTGTCTTTGTTTATTAAATTGTGCAATCACTGCGTAAAGAAAGAAGTATCCAATTACAAGCAATCAACTGTCTGTGCCGCTACTGATTGCAGTGGTATAACTAGATCCCCTACGTTAAATTTCTGTTTAGAGCATACCTTATCAGTGCTGGATCAATTAGGTATTAAAAATGCTGGGCTTCATGAGGTGTGCAAGGTTCGCTGGTGTAGAGATGATCAGTGGAGGTGGAGCATGGATAACTACGAGTTAGAAGACCTGAGCATGGATGATTAGCGAAGATGCCGAGAAGGTTGCTAAGAAGATCCAGCGTGACGTGAAGCGCGAGGGTGGACTGTTCGAGAAGAGTCGGGGGAACGTGTGGCAGTCAGGATGGCCGTCCTATTTCATGTACACCAGGGAACTCGGACTCCGTTGGGTTCAAGTTCTAGGTGGGGACAGACTGACGTGGCAAAAAGCTGCTCGATTTAGATACTGGAGCGAGCATGGTGTCCCGATCTACATGGTAAAAAGCTATGAGGAGTTCGAACAAGTAATGTCAGGTAGTCCTAACTGGTTTCTCCATGTCACACCGAGTAATCGGAGACTTGCTGAGGATCGTTATGCTCTAATGGGACTACCTGATCCCGACCCTGTAAACATGGCTGAACACAGGTTGTCTAATAAACTTAAGACGGCCTTAACCAGTTTAGGCTGGATCTTCGAGAAGACGCATGGTAATATCCATCAAGTTGGGTGGCCTGATTACTTTGCATTCCATCCAGTGCATGGCTATCGCTGGATTGAGATGAAGACCCCGAAGGGGGCGTTGCAACCTACTCAGGTGGGTAGGTTCAATAAATGGGAGCGCGCTGGCGTTCAGATATGGGTTCTAAACTCTCTCGAATACGGTGCCCTGTTTCGAGAGCCTAACTGGAGAAACTTCCCTAAAAAGAAGTGGGATGTAAAGCTAAGATGAGTGATACAGGAGGACGGAGTTCGACGCTCCGCGTTTTTTCATTATTCGGATACAAGGGATCAGGTAAGACCTCGATTGCTAGAGCCATAACTCGCCTTATCCCCGGCTGTAAGAGGATGTCATATGCTGACAGACCTATGAATGCCATATGCAGCATGTTTGACTGCAACCGAACCCAACTCGACAGCACGGAATTCCGGTCAGGGGAAGCTTACCCCGGTGTGTCCTTCGACCACGCGCTGAAGACACTCAGGCATAACTGGGGGAATGACATAATTGGAGTTGACGTGTGGACTTCTCTCGCCGCTAAAGAGGCTGCGAGAAACAACGCTGACAACATAGTCTTCGACGACGGTATGTATCCTGAGTCAGAGTCAGTTAAGATGCACGCTTTTCTCACCAAGTGGAACGAGCGGTATGAGAAGATAGTCTTTCATCCGATCCGAATACATCGGCCCGACTTGGATGATACTGCACATCGCGACTCAGAGACTACATTGAACCGGATGACCTTCCATCATAACTTCTTTAATCGGGGCGTCTCTCTTAAAGGGGTTGGTAAAGATGTAGCAACCTTCTTTAAGTTTAAGATGAAACTAGAGGACTTCCAGTGAAAATCTTTCGGGTGTTATTACAGGACAGCACTTCAAGAGACATACGTGCTGAGAATATAATGGCTGCAATCCGAGAGTGGGGGATAGACGAGCATCTCCTTTCTAATATTTCTTCAGTTACGGAAATTCAGTTATGCAAAAAGTCGGGGTTCGGACAGCAATGTGCGAGGGAATCGGGTCATGTAGCCTGGTGTAGTAATAAGCTCTATGAATGGATTGCTGATACGCCAGCAACGGGCATAACTAAAACGAGAACCTTTAGAATAATAGATAAGGAGATTTAGTGCTATACCTTGATAGTGAAGGAATCGGATTCACTGGACCGTCGCTTCTATGGCAGTATGCTGTAGATGATGGACCCATCAGAATGCATGACGTGTTCTTAAAACCAGTCTCTGAGACTTTGGAACTGCTCGAATGGTTTACGACTCAAGAACCATGTGCTTGGCATATGGCCTTTGACTGGTTCCATGTCGTGCAACAGTTCAATGTAATGAAGCAGATTAGTAATAAGTCTGTACCGCCTTTCCCTATGGAATATTATAATATAGAAAGAAAGAACCCGTGTACCCACTTTCTTAGACCTAAAGCTGCCTTGGACCTGATGATCTGGTGTTGTGAAGGGAAATACCAAAAGCTCATGAGTCGAAAACCGATTCGTGTCAACCGGGTACCTAGAATCTTGGCGTATGAATTGGTTCGTACCCTAGGGGACCGCCTCAAGTTCGATGACGTGTTGTTCGCTGGATATAAGAAGAAGGCCCCCGGTTGGCAGATTGTAGAACTGGCCGTGCCTGATCCTGACTTCGTGAACATCTCACTTAAGTTCCGTCCTTCCCGCTCCCTTGATGCAGTGTCAAAAGATGTACTTGGAGTCGGGAAGGCCGAAAGTTACTTCCACCTCTTACCTGACTTGAGAGAAGACAATCATAGACCCTATGGAGGAAACTGGATTGACTATGCTGACCATTACATTGACTTCTGGGCCGAAGACCCAAGAGCTAGGCATTACGCAGTTCGAGATGTTAAGGTTTTAAGGGATCTACATAAAGCATTAGGAGCCCCCGCTGCGGGAGGCTATAATAGTGAACTTACCATTGTAGTGGCAAATGCTCGTTGGAAGGGATTTGAAATCAATCATGATAAAGTTGAGAAGATAATCTCTGACGGGGCGCGACTCTTAAAGGAGGCACCCGTTAATGTAAACTCTCCAGTCCAAGTCCGACGTTATCTCAAAGGAGGTCTACCACAACTAGAGGCCTCTATGCTGACAAGCACGTCGAAAGGTGTACTCAAGAAGCTAGCAAAGAGAGAAGATGAAGCAGGGAGAAGGGCGAGAGTTATTTTAAAGTCTCGAACCGCTGGGTCCAGGGCGAGGTTGTTTATAAAACTCAGGAACTGCAAGCGATTCCACGCTTCTCTCATGGTTCTGGGTACACTATCCGACCGTATGGCCGGGACTGATGGCATCAATCCTCAAGGAATTAATAGTGACCTCAGAGATGCATTCACAATGGCGAAAGCGGGGGAGCAGACACAAGGGGGTGACTTTGATTCATTCGAGATTGGCATTGCCCAAGCTATATATAAAGACGAGGCAATGAAGAAAGACTTGCAGTCAGGGAAGAAGCTCCATGCTCTGATGGCTGCACAAGTTTTTGAAGAAGATTATGATACCATTCTCTTGACGGATAAGGGAGTCTGCGGCGTATGCTCAGGTCAAGGACAGGTACCGCTAAATGATGAAGAGACAGTTTCACTGGTAAATAAGTATTCAAAGGGGGAGCATTCAGTCGAAGACACAGAAATCATATGTCCCTACTGTGATGGTGACGGTGTTGTTAAGGACTTATATACAACGGGAAAGAACGTATTCTTTGCTTCTATGTATGGAGCTGAGGCGAAGAAGCTCTCTTTCATAACAGGTAACACAGTCGAGCAGATGCAGTTAGGACTCGATAACTACAGGAAAAGGTATCCAGGAGTTGGACGTGAGCAGATGCAGATGGCACAAGATTATGAAGCCTTGTATCAAGTAGGCTCTGGTCCTATCCAGTGGAGGCAACCTAAGCTTCATGTTGAATCGCTACTTGGCTTTAAGAGACACTTCGATCTAGAATATGAAGTTATCAGGGAACTACATAATTTGGCTATCGGAGTGCCGAAGGCTTGGCGAACTCTTCCAACTAAAGTAATGAGACGCATGAATAAGGGGCCGCAGTTTCCTGCTCAAGCTGTGTCATCAGCCTTATTCGGTGCCGCCTTCGGTCAGCAAGCTCAGGTGAAGAGGCAAGCAGGGAATCATAAGGTACAGTCAACTGGTGCCGGAATCTGTAAAAGATTAGAACTAAAATTATGGCATACCTATCAGCCTATAGGTGTGCATGAACCGGTTGCCCAGCTCTTGAATATACATGATGAAGTCCTAGGAGTTACACCTAGTAACATAGACTTTACTGACACAGTTAATGATTTCGTCGAAGAATATAAGGAACTTGTGCCCCTTATTGGTATGACGTGGAATACCAAACTTAGCTACTGGGGCCATAAACCCAAGACATAGTTCGTGAGATGTTTCATGTCAAAATTTAATATAACTGACTTTCAAGATCCTAACAAGGAAGAGATTGAAGTCAAACAGTTACCTGCCTACCTCTCTCCCTCGTCCCTTAAGGAATGGGAAGCTTGTCCCTATAAGTTTTATCTTAAAAGGATGAGCAAGTATAAGAGTAAGATAAAGAGATCCCTCAGCACGAAGCCAGCAGCGGTTGGGACTTCCTTTGACATTTATGCGAAGTCATATATAGATGTTGTTCGTCAAGGGCCGGGAGCCAAACCCCCAAATATCTATCAACTAGTATCCAAGGGGGTCGATAATACAGAGCATAGAGAAGAAGCTATACGAGCTGGACAAGGATTACTTAAAGTATACTTGCAAACGGCAGGTGCTGAACTCCACGATTATTTTCCTATAAAGACTGACTTAGACTTTACAAAAGTGGTCGAAGGGGTACCGATTCGAGGTATAATAGACTTCGAACTATGTAATGGCCTAGTGTGTGACTGGAAGACAAGAGGGTACGGTTCAGCCCCCAAGTCTCCTACTCCAGGTTGGGTTAAGAAGTGGACTAATGGAAAGTTAGTCAAAAAGCCCCATCCCCGTTATAGAGAATCCTTTGATACAATTCATCCTGACTGGGCCAGTCAGGTTACGATATATAACTTTGGTAGGGGGCATAAAGTTGGTGACCCTCTTATGGTTGGGATTGACGAGCTTTCTATGAGACATGTGGCGGTTCCAGAAGATATCGGATTAGAAACTGTTCAGGTAACACAGGTCAGATCTCCCATATCTGAAGAGTTTCAGGTAAAACTTATGAACAGGCTCCAAAAAGCTTGGGAAGATATAAATAATGGGATAATTCAAAACCCGAGTCCTACCCCTGCGAGATGCTTTTCATATAGACAACTTTGTGAAGCTTCTGATTATTGTAATATGTTTAGATCTAATACAGAACTTGTCTTTAAGAATAAAAGTAAAAAGACTCCTAGTAATAGTAATATTATGGAAATGTTTGGAGACTTCAATAAGTTTAAGAGATAATTCAGTAGGGAAACGATTTCGATTTACCGCGAACGTCCTTAATTTGAACTACACCCCCACCCCGCCCACACCGCGCCCGCGCCTTCGCATCATATATATATATATATAATGCTGA
>Ga0209775_1000192_pt1 | contig 37776 bp, 35 predicted proteins | sample SaaInlV_135m_DNA_FD_184661 | JGI IMG/M metagenome (GOLD analysis project Ga0209775, IMG submission 184661) | Marine microbial communities from expanding oxygen minimum zones in the Saanich Inlet - SI072_LV_135m_DNA (SPAdes) (version 2) | ecosystem: Environmental > Aquatic > Marine > Intertidal... | reverse complement strand
ATACCATATAGTTGCTTTAAGCTATTAAAATATAAAGGAAAACTATTCAAAAATTTATTATTTGATATACTTTTATGACCTTGATATTTTTTAACCATATCATAAAATTTTAAAGGTAGATCTATATATCTATCGCCAAAATATATAAAATCTTCACTCAAAAGGGAATTTATACCAATCAAATCTTTATCAATGGATTTTGAACAATGATATATATTTTTAAGTTGATTACATTTATCGTCATATATACAATCCTTTCTATATTTATATTCTTTATAATATTTCATCATTGTTATTTTTTGTGTAATTTTGGCTATAAAAATAATTTTATGTTTATTACCTAATTGCATACTTTTTGAACCAATACCTAAAATATAATCACCAATATTGCAATTTTTTCTTATCATAGGCTTACATATAGTTAAAGATAACAATCCTTTATCGACACAAGGTGCGCTCCCATTATCACAAGTTAATTTATATGAATATATCATTAATAAAATATATATTATAATTTTTATATACTTTATATAAATTTATAACTGCATCAAACAGAGATAAATACTATCAAACAGACCGGAATTAAAATCTTCAATAAAAGAGCCAAAATATTAATACGTTTACACCCTTGAAGATTTAAAACGCCGTTTTTTCAATATATTTATTCATAATATATATATTGAATGCCCTCACATAAAAGCGAAGATTATAAGATTACTGCTGTTAAATACTTTTTGGAAAATAAAAGTTCCTATGTAAATACCTGTAAAATATTCAAATGTAGTGAAAGAAGTTTGAAACGATGGATTGAAAAATACAAAACTCAATATAATATTACACGAACCAATCGTCCCGCTATTTCCTATAAAATTACACAAGAACAGGTGAAAGATGCTTTACAATTACTCAAAGAAAACGAACAGATTACGATGAACGAACTTCAATATCAACTACAAAAGAAACATAAAACATTAGATATTTCACAACAACATCTCGGCACAATTCTACGAGAAAATAACAAAACACGGAAACGAACACGCCATTCACATTTTCCAATTATAAGGTATAAGAAACCGATTTTCAAACAAACTGAATTGAGTAAGTTTTATAGTGGGATTAGTAAGCATCCAATAAATAAAATTATCAGTATTGATGAAACTGCTATACGTCCGGTTATGATGAACGAATATTCCAGATGTGAATTAGGTAAGCGGTGCGTATTCAAAACAAACGATACATTTATGTTTCGCAAATATACATTATTAGTAGCAATCAGCAACACTAAATGTATTGGTTGGACTATGTTTGAAAAGGGTGCTATGAATAAGGAGCGATTTGTTGAGTTTATGAAAGAATACATATTTAGAAAATACAAAGACCATCTAATCGTTATGGATAATGCTGGGGGACACAGAAACAAGTATGTATGGGACGCTATTACCGAAAGTGGTAATCAATATTTACATTCCGTTCCATATACACCGATCACCAATCCCATAGAAGCGTTCTTTAACCAAGTCAAACATTATCTCAAACAGAATAAGAGTGTATTACGATATAATGAACTGAATAAATCGGTAGAGAACGCAATCGCAAAAGTAAAACCTGAAAACTATAATAATTATTTCAACTATGCTTATGATAAAGAACAATTCAAACTACCATCAATACGTTCAACACGTAGGAGAACGTTGAAGAAATATAAAAAAGGATAATAACATAAAAAACAAAATCATACCATCAAAATATCAATATGCACAATCATAAAACAACTTCATATTTATAAAATAATATAATTGGTCAAAGGTGTAACAAGCGACCTAAATATTATAGCATACATTATTATTGCATATATATGAACTTGATATGATGTATCTTTTGTAAAATTAAACAACTTTATCGGTAAATCAAGTCCAAATCTACCAACAATCGATAATAATAGACCAAATACCATACCAACTATCAAACTATAATTATTACCATATTTGGAAATAATATAGTAATTAATTACTCCAAATATACCATATAATAATGGTATAAAAATTGGAAATAATTCATATGGAATAGATGAAGGGCGATGTTTATTATTATACGCAATTCCAATATATCCTAGTGTAATTATAGAAATAAAACTGGAAATGAAAAACACATTTGGGATTGTTTTTAAATTCATTATTATTATATATATATATATTATAATAATGAAGATCGATACTAATTTATTAATTCAAACGTCCATCGCCGCGTGTTTAGTAATTTTTGGAGTAGTTACTAAAAACTCATTCGAACAATTAGGGTTTCCTAATCATCCAATCGGGAAACCACTTGGAATGGGAATGTTTATAATGGGTTGGATATATATTGCTTACATATTCTCTATAAATAAACCAAATAAACTCGCGTTTATCCTTCCTTCCATAGGAATAGTGATTGCAGTAATGATGATGAAACAATATATGGTTAAAAAACAAACTCCGCCTATGGTTTTCCCAGTAATATTTGCTCTATCGTGGATAATTCTTGGTTTAAATGCTGGAAATCATTTATCTGGTAATCAAAAATATTTGGGATTATTTGCAAGTTTTTTGGTATTATTAAGCATGATGCAAATATTGCCGTATCAGCGAACCCATAATATTGTTGATGGTCCAGGACAGCCTCTATTTGTGATAGCGTGGGGTATATTAATAATGTTAAATAGCAATAGATAAAAAACGGCGTTTTAAATCTTCAAGGGTGTAATGCATCTCCAATACGAGACTGCGTGTGTTTTATCACCGACAAATCTGTATCATCTACAGCACCCAATGCAGACAGAATACAATCCTACATTATAATTCATACATTCCTACAAGTTGGAGTATATGAATAACTCTATCGACGCTTCAATGCACGGTGTGTCTTTCTCCTTTTCTTTTTACGAGATATGGATGCGCGTTTGGTTCTCTTAACGCGCTTCCGGTTCTTCCTTCGCATCCCACCTCGAACGGTTGATATTGTTGATGGCGAATTATTATACTTTTCTATATGAGCTATGATTTCTGGAGAAGTTCTTCTTATAGTCTCGTACATTTCCTCGTTATATCTCTCTACATTGGCTTCGATATTTATCATAATATTCTCAATGTCGGAGGGTACTTCATCTTCAATCAATATTTTCAACCACTTGTAATTGTTGTGATTTTTAGGAGCTAACCCTCCTAAGTAGGGTACTTTAGTGTCAATCATATAGCGTAACTTATCGACCCTACTGACTGCAGTGTCCGGTGGTATATTATGCTTAAATGTTGCCCCAAAATCTATTAGCAAGACATGCCCAGGTGAGCTCCCCTCCGAAGTCCCATGGGTATTGGGATAGGTATGAGTTGTATCAATAACAATATTTGGTAGAGAAAAGTCTCCATGCAAGTATCCCATGTCGTAAAGTTGGATGAGACGATGAGCCGCCATGTATTTATACCTGGTTATCATCGTGAAACTCACGCTATCCGTTTGAGTTTTTCGAACCAAAGATGGTATTCCTGTATTCCTGTTTAGAATGCTCCACAATGTGATGTAGTTTGTTGTATAGCCCATGGCGATAATACCCATCTGCACTTCAGGTTCGTTTTTGAAATCCATACTGGTTGGTGGATTTATACTATGTGGATTGAGCGTGTATAACAACTGTTGTCCTTGTGCATTGGTCAATATACTCGAGAACACTACTGGAGGACAAATCGGGTCTAGTTGGACATTTGATCTCTTGAACAGAGTTGTCTGTGTATCTCGTTCGGTTATAAAATCATCAACTGGTGTAGTGGATACACGGGTGCTACCAAACCCCCGCCCGGAACGAGGATGAATCGGAACAATCTTCAAGAAGATCTTGGTGTATTTTACCAATGTACCTTGCGGAGTGATGCTTGTGTATGGAGTGGTGTCGTTGTTTTCAATCTCCCAACCAAAACCACCAGCGCCCTTAGTAACGTATTTCTTTGTGGTACTTGGACCATTGATAAATTGTAAAAATGCACTAGCAGAAGTCTGTGGGTCGTCTAAAATTATGTTGTTCATGATATGATACTTATATATTGTAGATAAGATATCCTGCGATGGCGCACAAAATTACAATGAAAAGTAACGTAGCATTTTCAATACAAATAACTCCTGGTAGACATTTCTTCGGCATTCTATTGGTAAATAGTGTATACCGTCGTATGAGAAAAAGCAAACACAATAGTAGAGGGAAGAAGACGTGTAGGATACGAAATGTCAGCTCGCGTCGTTTTTAAATGTTCGCATAGATAAAACATGGGTCATACAAACACTTCAATGGCCAATAATGTTCAATCCACATACAATGCACCCAAGGGTACGATGAATACGCCCACTGGTTTATCTACTCGTGGCGCAGGGTTCTCTCGTATGCGTTTCCAGCTCCAAAATGCTTGGAACGGAGCGAACGCGGCCAAGTACAGCGGTAGTTCCCGCATGGCCCAGACACCCTTTAGAGCGGTGAACAATGCTGGAGACGTTGCTCCATCAGCATGCAACCCAAAATACGTGTACGACAGTTCTGTGTACATGAGATTCAAGAAGCAGAAGGCCGCAGTGCGATCATACAACGGTCAAAACTAAATCTTCTCATTGTTTTGTATGATATATCACTAATGTGACATCATACAAAAAATACAATCCAACTCATTGATGTTATTATTATGATTGAGTCAGACAATCACCACAGCCAATACGACTTTTGATGTGATTTGGTAACGATGTGCTGAACTTGTTCGCATCGACCACAATGGCTTCACCAGCGATAACCGTGGGTTCATACGACGGACAATCGTCGTTGCATGCGATTCGTTGACGGAGGTAGTGTGGTGTGAAAATACTGATCTTCATATCGGGCTTGTTGGGCAGAGTGCTGGTGCGCGAGTTACGGTTTATAGTATTATGCTTCGTCGGAAATGCGCTGTAAGTGGCTCCCTCGATGTTGGCGGGGTCGGAGCCTGGACAGTTATTGGTTTGGCTATTCTCATCCATAGAAGGACATTCGAGTCGCGCCAAGGCGTGGCGCGACATGAACGCACTATGTTTAGACCCGACGCTGTTTACGGATGTGTTGTTTGGAGGAAGAAATCCGCGCTTCGGTGTACAGACCGATGCGTATGTGTTCTCAATTGCTCCCTTTTTGGCGGGCGCGACGGATCCATGGCCACGCACCTTGCCTAAAGCACATTTCACATCGTTCGCGTTGTAACTCTTATATGTGAGCTGTTGTCCATCCTTGAGGATCGTGGCGCTACCGAGTGCGATGCTCTTAAGCCGTCGCAGGCGGTCGGATGCGTCGGTATATGTGTCTCTTACAGCTGGTGCGTCCATATCAGTGCCCGTGTACTGTTTGCGTCCCATAGCAAAAGATGATGTGTCGTCGCTCACCCCGAACTTAGGTGGATTAGAATGTTTAGAATTCTGTATCCCATTATTACCGACGATGCGAGCTTGTGTGTCATTGGGACGACTAGGAGATGTAAGTGCGAACATTAGAGGAGTCGATGCATAGCTTCCACCAATGAAGGAAATGTTACAATACTGATTGAATGCAATGGTCGTCATATTTATACTAGTATGCGATTAGGTGTAGTATATATATATATACAAACGAAAAGAATTGGTGTCTTCTATTTCTTTTAGACATATACTATATAATCAATGACGATGAATAGATTTTTATTTGAATATTTAGCTACATTTGCGTTCGCATATGTAATTATTGCAACGGGAGGGAACGTGTATGCGTCGTCTGGAATCTTTGCGATTCTGCTTATCCTTGGAGCAAAGATCACAGGTACGCTATTAAATCCTGCAATGACCCTTGCGATGTTGAGCATGGGCAAGGTTGCGTCCAGTGACGTATTGCCCTTCATCGGCGTTCAGATCGCAGGCGCATTGACAGCAGCTGAGTTGGTCAAACGTCTTCGGATCGGTGTTTAGCACACTGCTGACCAAATTCATATGGTGGTAATGTAGATATGAATTTTAATCACATAGTACAGTATAATGGGACGTAAATCATCATATCGCCATACAATGGGTGGTCGCCGAACTCGTAGAATGAGAGGTGGATACGAAGAGTCTGGAATGGGTGCACCTATGACTGCACCTATGACTGCACCTGCAGCCTCGTACCTACCAAGAGAAGAAGAAGAAGAAGAAAAAGAAGGGTGGTTGTCTAAAATCGGATCCATGGGAAGCAACATGGGTAGCCAACTCGGATCCATGGGTAGTAGATTAAAGGAAAGCACAATTGGTGGCAGGAGGAGAAGGAGAACCATGGATGGTGGCAGGAGGAGAAGGAGAACCATGGATGGTGGCAGGAGGAGAAGGAGAACCCTGAAGGGTGGCAGGAAGAGTAGAAAGGGTGGCAGGAAGAGCAGAAAGGGGGGTCGTAGAGGGTATTAGAAAGACACGAATATGATAAACTATTCGGATAAAAATTGAAAAGTAACTTTAGCTATTCTACTACACATAACAGCATAGTAGAAAAGCATACAACTTGATACATACCAGTAAAAGTAAGTTCATAACACCATATAGATGAATCACGTTGGGCCGTTATTCCTATTCATTACTGGTATATGTGTCGTCCTGTTTATTATCTTTATGATATGGTGCGTTGTTGTCAATGGGTATACATGTTTATGTGATTCCGATGAGATGATCATCGAAAAACCTACCATAAATAATATATTATTCGCGGAGGTGTAAAATGTCGTGTCGTTGGCATAATGTAACTGAACAGGTAATATATATTATATCGAATATTGTTACCTATTTTTGTATGTTTGTCATGAGACGGAACATGATATATATGACCAGAAGCCCCAGACATACAAAATATATCTGAGCCATGACGTCGTTTGGCAAGGTGGGTGCGGTCTCAATCGGTGATCCACTAAACGTTGATAACCCCGAAAACCCTTCGCTACACTTGACTCCAGAGACAGGATTTGTTCCGCTCCCCCCCCACATACATGGGTTTAGGTCTTTAATATCAACGTCGGCAACGAACTGTGTATCGGTTCCAGTGGTGTTATTTATATCAATTGTCTCCATGGTCAGAGCGCGACATATGGGTTTTGAACCGCTCGTGAACGCCGACATGATCGCCATGGGGTTGAGTACCTCCATGTTAGATACAGCTCCAGGGATAAGCCCTCTAAAGCTGGACATGTTAATCCCCATAACATTGGAAATCAGTGGAATTCCTCCCTGTGGAACGTTGTTGATATAGATGTACCGAGGGACATCCTTCTTCGTCTTGTCGTCTTTGCAAGTCGTTCCCGTCTTCATGAAGTATTTATTTCCGAGTGGTTTTCCTGTGGAAGATGCTCCCTTTCCTGTGACGAGCACTTCAACGTAATCCACTAGTCCGCCCATGTTGCGACCCAGTTGTGGGAGACTCCCACTCGTACCCATATGGAGGCTGGCTGGCGAACGGATGTTTTTATGGTAAGGGTATGTCTGTGGAGCAGATCCGCTAGTTTGAGGCGATGATGAGAACATTGACATGGCGTATGTATCGGTAGTACTGTAGTACTGTACCCGCAGATAAAAATCAGTATATGTGTATGTACCTATCAATGATTGTATATGGAAGATGTCGCCTAGTGTAGTCCTGTTACAGGCTTACTGGTTGCTTTTTGACTATCTTTCGCGCGACCCGTCTGTGCTGCTTTAATGGAAGCCATTTGGTTGTTCAGTTTATCAACGTTAGTCTGAATCTTAGCCACATGCTGATCTAGACCATCCATCTTTTTAACTTTGTCCTGCAAGTACTGAATATTTCCTGCATTCGTTTGTACCTTAGTTCCAATGTTCTCGTTACCAGCATTGTAGCTCTTCTGTTGGTTCTGTACCCCCTCAATTACCTGACACGAACACCATATATTAAAGTGATAAGCGAATATGGTTATGATGACGATAGCGAGTATGATACCAATATGTTTACGTATCATGTCTATGTATTGTACAGTACGGTGTATACTTTGTACAAACATAATATTTATCCAGTGTACAGTATACTGAATGACACAGAACTACTCCGCCCTGACAGGTATCTCTGCCCCGACGAATCTCCGCCCACACACAAACAAAGATTATACGAACGATGTCGTATACAAACATGGTCTACCCCGACCCATGAAATGGAATTATCGTCTAGGGAAGCTCAATACCGTTGCCATGGATGCAACGACCCCAGATACATACCAGGTCACAAATAATAATCGCTATGTGCGATCGAGTAAAACCGTTCCATTGATCGCATTGATGATGGACCGACCAGGCCACTCTATCAATACAGAAATATCGTGCAATATCAATGACACGAAGCTTGAGTTCGACGAGAATCTTACTACAACCGATTGTTGTAAGGCGAGGAACGCACTGCGCCTTGTGCGTGGTCCTAGTACAGTTCTTAACAAGACGGATCAAAAGTATTACCCTACGCAGCAACAATATCTTCGTTCTCGTGGTATGACACTTAAGCAACAATCATTCCATTACGCGAACGCGAATACGGGCGGATGCGATCCCAATTTAAATAACAAAACCGACACTGTAGTCAACGTATTCAATCCCAGTAACGCTCAGTTTTCGCAGGATGGTGGTGTGTCGAGTAGTTCTCGAACGACCCGATTGACTCTGAATACCATTAAGACCGCAATCGGTACTGGTCCCAATAAACCAATCCATAAAACGTTTGATACGTGTCGTACAGGTCTCCCAGCGAGCATGCGAGCGAGTCAGAGATGTAGATAGATATAGCAAGCAAGCAAGCAAACAATCAATCAAGCAGTGTAGTCGCATATTATCTATCAGTGAGTGTCGCATTTGTTGGAATATTATTTTTTTCACACCAGTAGACACATCTCATAATTGATGTTTTTTTCGCAGATTCGCAACGACTCTCTTTTGAAGAGTTCTTTATCATCATCATCAGGCTATCGTACTGTTCCACATTTTTTTGCCCGATCAACAAGTTACACTCTTCTATTTTATTTGCAAAATAGTGTGACATTTCATAATCTGTAACCGAATATATGATTTCGGGAGGTATTGTAGATTTGGCTGCGTTTGCGGAAGTGATTAGATTGTCTAACGCAATCGGTCGTGACAATAACTTTGTGAATACTACAAATCGTGTATCCGTGTCTTCTGATACGAATGGACGCATGATATGCATATTAGTATATTTTCCCGACAGAACAAATAGTACATCCAGTATAGGTTTAAAATATAGCGCTCCGATCTTTATCACCACCGATCCATTTTTCTCTTGGCATGCGAGGATAATCGCGAGGGTCTTCAGTAGAAACATTAGATATGTAGGTGGATACGTTGGTGTGTTGGCGCATGCGTCCACGTAAATAAGGGCACTTTGCTTTGACGTCGGGATATTGTTCACGTATTCAAACCATGTTGGGTCGCGTAAACGTATAGGTAAAATATGAGTGACCGCGGGTGGATGACGAGGGAGCATGTACGCGACAACATGAGAAAAGGACGAATAATCATTACCTATGTACAGTATTTTATGATTTGCTGTCGCAGACTGCATGGGTTGTAACAAGTCGCATGTACTTAGAACCTCTACCCGTGTAAAGAATGAGTTGTTAAACACCTCTCCCATTCCATGTTTTGCTGCAAAATCGGGACATACTACCTCGGATAAGAATCCATATATATCATTGATTTTCATCATATGGATGATGTCCTCGTCTGACATATTATGTTGTTTCGCTAGGTATGTTATATTGAACTGGGACTTGATGTTGGGAATACTATTGAAAAAACTATTTGATATGGTGGGTACAATGGATGCAGCTGTTGTGGTACGGATCATGAGCGATGCATCATGTGGTTTTGTCGGTATTATATGGTAGTTCATTTGTGTGTGTGTGTGTGTTTTGTATGTTATTTTTCTGTTCCTGTATTGTTACTTGTGTGGTATGTTTATACTATTTGACATTGATGTTAGGTAGTGTGCCGTGCGTTACAAAAAATGAATACATTGTTTCGATCCATATAATAATTATTTTTATGTAGATTTTCACACCTTAGCTATTCCTATTTGCTGGTGGTAGTAGCTCCTTGAAGCACAATAGACTTGTTTAACTTTCGCGGCTTCCGAACGGATATCGTTCGTTTCTTTTGTGTTGATGATGGTTTCTCACTGATCACCAGTTCTATATCGTCAGCTACAAATTGGTCTGCGCCTTCATCTTCGTCTGCGACTGCGACTGCGATCTCGGTAGCAGAAGCGATCTCAGATTCAATGGGAATCTCCGCGTCACGGTCACCCAGTTCCTCTGCGGTTACGCGATCGATGTTCACATTGGATATCTTTTTGAACACGAAGTAACGGTTCTTGAATGATATCTCCTTCTCATTGGCGGTCATGTTGGCAGCGGTACCGAACTCGGTTGATCCACGTCCCAGTTTGGAGGAAGTCATTTGTTTGAACAGATCTTCAAATAGTCCGCATCCCGACGGGAGCCCAATGCGCTTCGCGTCGACATCGGTCAGAACCTGGAATCCGTAGTTCTCCATAACACGGATCAAGTAGTCAAAGTTCACCAAGTACTCCTCAAATGCTTTGTTGATGGTCTCTTGATACACACTGATAGTGTAGCCCACACTAGTTCGGTCGTCTTCAAATGTGTCTTCGTCGTACAACTTCTTGACTCCCCATATTTTGGTTGATGTGTTGGCGTGATGAAGTTCTACCTCATCGCCATTCTTCTTACCCTTCAACATATTGAATATGCGTTTGCCGTCGTAGCATGTGCCGACAAAGTACCCTCCCACCTTGGTACATTCAACCACGTTCCGAATAAACCGATGCAGGATATGTTTATCCTCGAAGAAGTAGTGGAGTGCGAACTGACATGATGTCACATTGAATCCGTCCTCACCCACACCATAATGCTTTGCAACTCCCTTACCGATCGCAACATTCTTGGGCGTGCGACCGAACACGGAGGCAGTGATTTGTTTCGCCTTCTCAGTCATGGATTCTCCCGTGCGAATATTCATCTGACTGTTACCTACGACGAACAGAGCCGATGGCATGGTCTTTGTCTTCTTCTTGAGGTTCAGGAATCGCGCGCATGCGCCGTCGAGGCGGTTTTCAATATTGTCAGGGGACAAATCCACCCCAAATACGAACGAGAGGCGCGCCTGGATCCATTTGGAGAAGTCACCGCCCTTACCACAAGCCACATCGACAAGTGTGTCTCCTGGACGACTCACCTTGGTAATGAGCATCATCTTCACATACAAGTTGTGAAAGTCGCGTAGCGAGTTTGTGTGATAGCTCATCTTGTTCTTGTTCACGCGGTTGTAATAGACATCATTGTCACTTTCTGTTGCAGGGACGCCGAGACCTGTTCTGATCATGCTGTGTGTGATGGGACTATGGATAGAGAACCAGTTGCTATTGGCCACATTGTATGCGTTTCCGAAGTTATTCAGTTTACGGCGAAACTCGTTCGTTTTATCGTATCGCACCCTTAATGGTATCCATTGCCATAGCGCGTCGTTGGTCATCTCGTATCGGAACTCCACAATCATCTGCTCGTCGAACACCTCGTTTTCCTCTGTGTACATCTGTTCATCGCCATTACCATCCTTGCGCAGCATGACGTTACATATACCACCATTGATATCGTAAGGATTCGTAGGGAAGAACTGCATAGGTCTATAGTTGCTAGGTGTATCCGATTTTGTCGCATCATGATATGTTGGTATGTTGTCGTCGTACACGTCCTGACATGGATTAATGTAGCCATGCTGCTTTTCTTCAAAACCGCACATCAGAATCAGAGTCTTGTACTGCTTTAACTGTGTTGTGCTCGCAGCATCTAGTCCGCTCGCAAACATGGTCTTTTTTATCGGACGGTTGTCGTCACCCATCTTGACTGTAACCAGGAAATCCACCGTATTGAATTCCGCGGGCTTCCATTTGAATGAACGTGCCCAAGTGAGCTTATTGAGGGGACCCACCTTGCCCACCTCGTCCGCGCCCACACCCATGTCGCTGGGTGTGAATATGAGCCCGTCCGTCGTGTACTCAAACAGTTCATTGTCTACGCGGTCCAGAATCGTCGCGCAACCCGCAAAGATGCTTTTCGTGGGTGAGCTGGCATAGAACTGTTTCACACTGACACGAAGTGGTGATTGAACTCGTTCTTGTGGGTCTAGTCCAGGTCCAGGAACAACAGACGACAATATGATCTCCTTCATCAATGTAACAAGAATATGGTGACGCGATTTATGTTGGTGTTTGTCGTCAGTTTCATCATTAGATATTTCGCGATAGAATACGTGCGAACGAACATTCTTACCATTCACCATATACACATCAAACGCAGCGAACAGGTTGATGAACTTACCATGTTTGTCGTGAGTGATGATCTCACCGTCCAGAAGCGTGTTATAGAATAGTTTGTTTTCCGTCTTTGCGCCTGTGAATAGGATCTTCATGTTTGTGTTTATCAAATACACTAGACCTGTATTTGCAATAAATAGAAGGCGGCGCTCACCATCAGCTTTGTCAGTGACTGTGTAATTGTTACGTACATTCGGCATATTTGAATTATAGTCTTCTGCGGTGTCGTCGGTGATGTTGCCGCGCTGGAGCGTAAATGATGACGGACCTATGAAATGGTTTGAGAATAGACGCGATCCATGTTTGATGCCAATGAGTCGCAGATATTCTTCTGCGACACCCAATTGGTCACTTACGGGTACTGGATAAGACGTCTCTTGTATTCCCATGAGCACATATTTAATGCACTTGCGCAGATTCACTATGAGTGTTTCCACATTTTCCGTAGGTGTACCTATTCCGATCATTGAGTTATCCACCTCAACTTCAACTTCATACGCCTCATCTGCTAGGAAAACTCCTGCCTCTGATGTGGTGTATGCACGCGTGTCTGGACGCATGCCTGCACTCTTCACTATACTGATATCTACCTTTACTGGATAATCAGGGTGTGTAAATGTTACACGATTAATGTAGCGAAACGCCTTCTTGCTCTTCTGCCAGCTATCCACGGTGCTCTTCGCGATGCCGAATCGGGAGACTAAACTATACTCCTCCTCTGTGCTGTATGATACCTTGAAATGGAAGTCCATGAAATTGGCGGACGATAATTTCGCACCAGTGGTCGGATGCTTCGCATCTGATTTCTTGTGCATAGATATCGCGCGACTGTATATTGGCGCGTCCAATATCTTATTGATATCGTTATGTACACAATACTCCTGGATTGCAGCGAATCCACGGATCTCTACACGTACCTTCGATAGCGCGTATGTGCCATTTCGACTGTCCAAGAACTCTGGTTGGATTCGTAGCATGTATGCGCCTGCATCGTTCACAGTAGAGAATCCTAGTGACTGTAGTTTGGATATCACGTTATCGTAGTCGTTTCGTGTGAGGGGGGGTACGTACGGAGTAGTATCTGGTCCGTTTTTGGGATTGTGGTAGCGTGGCGTATTGAACTTTACCTCGAGTTCGTTGTTCACATTGGAAGACGTGCCATTGATAAATGGTTTGCGTTCCCAGAATGCTCGACAAAGTGATTCCATCATTGGTCCTGCCTTCTTCGTTCCGTCGCGCAGCTTCTTAACATCAACGATGCGCTCACCGCGTTTGTTATTGTTAGGACGACTATCGCGTTGATTGGTACGGCGATCGGTTGTTTTATGGTTACTGCTCATGGTATGTATAGTATACAGTACAGGCTTATTATTATATGATGTTGTGACTCTTCTCATATTCAATCCATTCAATTCTACTGCATGTCATTGTAGTAGTAATAGTAATAATACATGTGTGCTCATAGCACATATGTATATTTGATAAATGACTATAGATTATGCATAATGGTTTCGTAAAGCTGTGGCTTCGTCTTCTTCCACGCGGTCTCAGAATCCAGAATTTTTAACGCCACGCTCATATCTCGTAACTCCCCGACCTTATATGACGAGATTGCGCGAAGAGGGTTCGTGATACTGACCGCCTTCACATAGTACATGGACTGTTGTGTAGGTATTACATCTATTCCCTCTGTATTAGTCTCAGTTTTAGTGCTTGTGCGGCGCATATACTCGTCCATCTTTGACGGATTCACGTCCATTTCGTATCCGTATCGCGTGCGAGGTGAATCGTATTGATGGATCACACATATATTAGAACCAGTATCCGTCTCTTCTACGTCAAACAATACCTCAAACACCTTGCGTCTATGTACAAACAGGACATTCAGGTTGCTGACAATACATAACGCAATAAATGTCTTGACGTCGATCGCGCGGTCATGGACCAATGTATTCTCAATCGCATCAATGCCACGAATCTTGTTCGCGGTTAGCTGTTTGCGATGCAGACGTATTAGGTCTACACATTTTAGCTTCTCTGTCTTCTCTATAATAAACCGTTGTGTATCAAGTATCTCATATGCACTAAATCCGTGTGCTAGAACATAGTAGCACCAAAAAAGCTGGTCTGATTCTTTTGGGAAAAACATCTCAGATGTCTTCTCCTTTATGTCTTGATCCTTTTTCAATGTCTTATCCCATTCAGCGATTAGAGCTGTATCGGATGACTCTAGTTGTATGCTGTTGTTGGCCTTATGTTGGTGTGTCCGTGACAGAGTTTTTAAAGTAAACATATGTGGTTGTAAATCATTAAGTATTCCTTCTATCATGTTTGATCTGGTATTATACACTTGATGATGCAGTAGTAATACTAAGAGGCGTGTTCTCTTTATGCTCTTGTAACATGTAATTTTCGTTTGTGCTCAATTGGGTATCAATGTACGTCAAATCGTTCTCCTGTTGGTGAACGTACTCCAAGAACGCATTCAGTTTGTCAATTGTAGTATTCTCCACATCAGTCATATTGATATGAACCCCATATTTATTTTCGTTGATGACTGTGTGTTTATCCGCTTGAAAAATACGTAATATTTCTACCTGATTAATCTTGGTTAGTAGTTCCAGTTTTCCACACAAGGTCTGTAGGTCTTGTGGTGACCAGGTGTTCGCCGTGTTTGCATACACGATGTTCTCGGTGGTTGAGTTTATATTCAACTCTGTACTCGTAATTATACCTAGTTGCTCCATATCATGAAGTATGGTAACATATCTAAACCTTTTACATCTACTCTTATTTTATGACAATCTTAGGTTTCTTCTTTCCTTCACCTCTGTCAACTGCGGAACGAACGATATTGGTTGGTTCGACGAGTTGTGCCACCACCGATATATGGGTATCGTTCAATTCGAATCGTTGTCCGATCACACTGAGTTTGATCGAGTCCCCTTCCTTGATGGTGCTAAAATACGCATTGTCATAGTTGTGATCACGTGTCACAAATACAACTATAGGACTGGGATTGAACACGCTCTCTGCACGGATTCCTGCCTTGGTGATATTCGTTGCAGTACACTGTATGTACATACCTTCTACAGGGTGACATACCTGGCATTCAAATACCACTGCAAAGCATATCAAATCGGCTACCGCCTTTCCTGCCGAATAGGATATAATCTTAGCCGAATCAACTTTAATGAACCCTTCCACTGAACATTTACCCTCATGTTGCATCTTGATACATCTCTCAAGTGTCTGTGTCAAGTTCTTGCCCACGCTTGTGATATGAATTGCTACTTGTCTGTCAAGGATCGCATGTTCAAACAGCGATGGCATATCGGACGGTGAATTACGAGAACGGTTTTGATTCTTTCGTTGGCTCGTCTGATGTTGTGTACGAGGTTGAAGAGAAGCGTTCATTCTGACTACTATATACTGGGGATACTATTTTTATACCATGTTGTCCTAAGATAATATCCATTCAATTTTAGGCAATATCTCTATTTCTCTAGACATAGGTTGAACGCACCCACTAGTTCGTTCTTGGAAACAGAACGTGGTCCGACCGTATTATCAGGTTCATATACAATTTCATTGAGACGTGTTGTAATAACATCAATATCGTTATCCTCGCAGAACTTGGGTGTAAATCGGATAAAGTAGTGTGAATGAACACTCTTCGTTTCCGCATCTGCTGCGGTCGGAGTACGTGTGACACGTCCAGCATACACACCGACACGACGCACCGCCACATGAGGAGTATTATCGGTTTGGTTTGGACCAGTAACCAAATCAGGGCGTTTCACAAAAGAAAAATATGTTGGGACATGCACAACAGGAACAGTTCTCTGATTCGTCTGTCTGACCCATATCTGAAATATGCATGGGCTATCATATTCTTTGTCGTTCACTAAAAATGACGACGGATCTAGATCATGTTGGTGATACATATGGTAGTTTGGTGAGAATGCGCGACGCATGCTGTCCTTCTTGAAACTCTTGGGAAGAATGAACGAGATGGAATCAGCGAATTCACAAGACCGTTTTATGAACTTTATGGCGAGTGATGCCTGGCGTCCGAATGGTGGGTTGCCCACCACATGGATCCGACCACCCGATTCCCCACCGATTCCAGATCTCAACTCGTCGAGTGGGATGCTCAAATAATCTCGCTTCATCACATCGATATGGTCGGGGAGAATATCATACATCTTCAACTGACATTTCAGAGTTTTGAGTGAAGAGATAAATGAGCCACTACCTGCACTCGGTTCAATGACTATATCTTTGTTCAGATGACGCGGAGACACATGTTTTCTCATTAGAGCCACACATTCGCGCGCCACTCCAGTCTTTGTATAATATTTATCAATGGGGTTGCGATCCAGTCCCGTTGTTTGTTCTACTGCACATGTGACGTGAGTCACTATAGGATCAATAACTATATCTTCTATGCCTATATTTAACATGTGTATATATCATATTCATGTTAAATGCGTCTATATCTTTTACGTCTGTCACTCGTCTGATCACACCTTCAATACATCACGGAACATGTGCTGGTCCTCGTAGTCAAAGAACCAACGCTTTCCGTCCTTTTTGGTAGAGTCGTAGTGACGTAGTATGAACTCTACGAATACACATGTCTCGTGCATCACATAGTAACTGATTCTCTGTGGTGGGTCCAATGTCTTGTCCATCTTCGGGCTAATATATTTCAGTTTATCCAAGACCTCTTCGGATATGAGTTTGCGAAGAATATCAAGCTTGAACTCCTTCTTCATCTCACCACAACGGTGTCCCTTGCTTCGTTTGTTTGAGAACTCCTTCAGTTTGAAAATGATGTTTGCATTCTTCATGTCGTCACCAATGAATCCGAACAAATGCGCAACGTCATCTGAGATGACTGCATTGTTCTCCATTATATGATTGGTTAAATCTTTTACGTCCTCTGTTTGAGCGGGGTGCCACGATTTGACTGTACTAGTACTAGCACCATTGTCAGAGGTTGATAGGACGTAATATATTGCACCACCCCCCTTCTTTAACGATGTATCATAGAACGCCATTCCGATTACAGGGTAGTCTCCAGTCGTCTCAATCTGTCGTGAAACAAACCATTGCTTGATGCGATTCTTCATGTCTATATTAGGTTCGGTCATCACTCCATCAAACACGTAGTGTAATAATGTGATTTTATGTACCATTTGAAGATGTCCCATGAGATGATCCATTAGTATGTTAAATGCGTCATACTTTGTCATTATCTCGTTATTCACCAGTCGTAACATAGCGGATCCGAAATACTTGTATATGTCACGTTCTCCACGCTTCATATTGGTAGCGGTATCATACACCTCCTTCGCAAGTTTATATTCGGTGTCTAGACGTGTCACAATCTCATCACCATTGATGATGGATGCGTGCGCTGCACTGATTGCACTGGGTGCGCTGATAGCATTCACGGTCACCCCTCCATCTTCTACCACATGTGTATCACCGTCACCAATCTTCGCGTCGGCATCGGTTGCATTTTGTGACTGACTCGCAGCGCGCATCAGGTTGTCATCAAGAGTAGGTGCGAGATCCATCTTGATTTTCAACCTGTCATGTTTGAACTGCAGTGGCACCGTTCTCTCAAACAATGTAATATGTTTGTCCATGAGTTCAATAGGTTGGAACAGATAATATTCTCCGAGGTTGACCAATCGCCCACTGCGACCATATGAGTCCGTTATGTACTCAGTGTCCGTATCCACAAGAATTGTGAGCGCAGCATACACCTGTGCGATGGGATACTTCTTGATATGCATTAATCGTGCGAACAAATCGTCCTTCCTATAGAAATGATTCTCTCTGAACAGTCCTCGTATCTTCTGTATAATCTTGTCGGTGTTCAACAATATGAATCGTTCGTCGTATGTACTGTTGTTCAGGTCCTCTTCAATCAACTCCGATGATTCTGTTTTGCTGTAGCATTTGTAGTTACCGTCCTCCATGAAATCAGTGAGTGTGGTATTTGCTTGGTCGCCCACAACGAAATCGGGTATTACTTTTCCAGAAGACAATAGTTGCTCTACACTCTGGTCCATTTTGTCCGCACTGAAATTGGTTTGCGAATGGTTCAAGAAACAATCCACAGAGAACTCCTTGAGAGCGCGTGTTACGACTCCTATTTGGACCGCCTTGGCCTCCGCGTTACGATATACGTAGATATCGGCTGTCTCTTGCGTTTCGTCGCGCACTGCGGAGCCATACATGAATATTTGTACGTTTCGTTCGCGGAATGGAAGAAGTTTGTGACTATTGTGACGCACGGCGCGTCCCACGATCTGATCAATCCTGCTCATATTGTACCATGGTTCGACGATATGTACCTGGCGAATGAACTTGAGATCAACGCCTTCCGATCCCGCCATGGAAACTAATACCACCTTGACATGGTCACCGTAGACGTTTTCGTCTTTCGTGGCTGCGGCAATCTCCGCAGCGTTCCCTGGCGAGATTCGTTTGTCACCTGTGATCATGATGTATTTGGCTTGACGAGGAGGATTGGCTCCGACAAGGAATGGTTTGGCCGTGGGTGGTGTTTTAAATAGCGACTTGTCCTTGGTACCGTAGCGCGCGATACCCATCTCTTCCAATGCGAGCGCGATCGGAATGAGTCCGCCGTCCAAATACTGCGAATACACCAATACCACTCCAACAGACTCTAGAATACTGTCGCATACCTGCTTCAGTTTCCCACTGTATCGCCCCACATTATCAGGTGCTAGAAAGTTCTTATGTTCCTTGCTCTGTTGTATCCATGTCTTGTATGCGAACTGTCCCTTCATATAATTACTCTCCGTGCGCTCGTCGACGTAGTCCATCGTGGATTTCAATCCTCGCGTTCCAATGGCGTCCTTGGCGACCGCTGCGTGACGAGCTAGAACATTCTCTACCTTATTTGCATCTACAGTAGTATCGTCGGCGTCTAGCCCAGTCATATCATTCAGTGGAAATGTCATATTCAAGCATTGGAGTGGATCTTGTAAGCGTGTGTATCCTATACGGACTGTGCCTTTAGTACCACTACCTTCTTCGTCACCATCGTCTTCGTCATCGCCTGATTTTTTAGTATGTGTCCTACCAGACGCCATATCCGATACTAGATCCTGTATCATGTTGTTATATACACCCTCTTGGTACTCGCCCACACGTGTCACGTATATATTTGACTTGGTGATCGTATTCACTTTGTTCTGTACCACCTCACCACCTACAATACTATTCTTCTGTAGTGGGATAACGCTAAACGTATTATCTGGTGAAAACAGGTCGGGATACACGCGATAAGGAAATGTATATGGGTTCTCGCCTCTGACGAACGATACATACCCTGCAGTTTTACGTGCCAATACATCGCGTCCGCTCTCGGTTTCCTCTTCCTCATCGCTCTCTTGGAACTCTCCGTTCGCATTGAATACATCGCTCACTTTGATGAGTCCGCGACCGTCGTTCATGTTCATGAGGTTGATCAACCACACAATCTCCTTGTAGTTGTTAAACATGGGTGTTCCTGATAGAAGTAGTAGTTTCATACGTGTCGTACTCTTAATGAGAAACATGAGTTGATTGGCTGTCCTCTTGTTACCAACGTCATCCGCGTTTCTGATGTTATGGACCTCGTCAATGCATAGTAGTCGGTCATCGAACTCGGACTTCAAGTTGCGCTTCATGCGTGCAATTTGCTTAGACGATGTCACGTCGTCATCAATACGGATACCGATCATCTGTTTCTTCTCAATATAGTTCGTGAACTCGCGGTATCCCATGAATTCATATGATTCATTGATGATACGGTTTATCTGAAGTACTGTGCGTTCCTTTGACACATTCTTCGTCTTGGTGGGGTTTATCTCGCGAATAAGCTTGTTACCGATGCACGATTTGATGAACCATTCCCCATTCAGATTCGTCATTGTGCTTTCATTGAACAATTGGAGTCGGAAGTTATCCTGTACGTTGGGTGACGCGACAATGAGAATCTTCTTCATGTCTCCCGTCTGGCGGATATAATCGCGATGCTCTTCGCAAATACCGATTGCAGAACACGTTTTTCCTGTCCCTAGACCATGGAACAGCAATAAACTGTTGTAGGGCGTGCGTGACGACAAAAAGTTCTTCACAAACATTTGATGGGGAGTCAGTTCGAACTCCATCTGTGCCAACTCATTGGCTCGTGCCTCCACGTCGTGTACATCTCCATCGTACATTGTATCGCGGAACTCGCGCTTGTTTGCGATCTTCAGTGAAAAATCGGGGTCATTTAAGGTGGGATACATATCATTGTTTTCATTGCCATCGTTATTGGTCGTTGGTTGATTTCTCTCCGCGAACTCTCGGCGAAGGAGAAACTTGTTACAGCTGTGTAGTGGTTCATATACATTGTTGTCGAAGTCGCACTTCTCTGCGATGACCTGGTTCGGATCAGGTGCGACGATATGTACGACATCATTATCTTCTTGTATCGTTAATTCGGGTGCGGACATACTGGTATATCGTGTGTTACTACTATATAGCTATATTACTATATCCTACGAATAAAAACTATACACATCTAACATTTTGCATATATTCTGCACTATCCGTATCTTCTCTAAACTATACGGACGTATACATTCTATGCATTCTGCTGCGGTTTTCCACTCTAGATTGCTTACCTCAGACCTCTGGAACTTTGTCATATCGCAGTCGGTTTGGGTTGTATGAGCCAAATAGAACTTGTGTTTGTACGACTTGAAGTTTGATCCAATAAAATACTCCTTGTATGGCACAATGTTCTCTATTACAGTGATAGATGTCTTGTCTAGTCCAGTTTCTTCTTCGAACTCACGCAAAGCACAGTCGATGTCGTTCTCACGGAAGTTCCTACGCCCCTTTGGAAACTCCCACTCCTGCTCCCTCCATGCAGTCGGGCTACTATGTACCATATCAGCTAATGTATGAGTTGGTTCGTTGTCTCCAATATCGCCAATTACAACCCCTACGGTGCGCAGTATATCGAACTTTTTAGAGGAAATGTTCTCCTCCGACTTGTACGTTCCGTGTGTAGCTCGTCCCCATAGTTCCTCCCATAGAGTAGTGAATGGGAGCGTGAGGATGCGGTTCTTTTCAACCATAGACATCTCGTCGATACACTTTTGTATCTGGAACCGATTTGACAATGAGTATTTTCCACGTATAAAATCAATGTACCCAAAGGAGTCCTTACGACGGATCATAAGAAACTCTGGTACATTGTGTCTGTTCATGCGAAATAGAATAATTCCATAACTTGTTATGGGAAGTTTGCACTGGTAAAACATGTGACCTATCTTACCACAATTACTACAGGTTGTTGATGATGACATGGTTGTATGACCATGACGTTCTGGTCGGGCTAGTATAGTAGCACTAATTGTATGATTTTGTTCGGTTGGAGATGATTCGAATACGAAGTTCATTTGATTGATTGAGAGGTATTGTCGTTCGTGGCACTAATATACTAGTATGTGGCTTATGTATCTAAGCGATGAATAGCCCGATTTATAATATGCCCTCAGGGTAATGGTAGACCTAGATGCAAAGGTATGGGGGCCACATTATTGGTTCTTCTTACATACCGCTACGATGACGTATCCTCTGCACCCAAATGACGGAGTGAAGAAGAAGTACTACGATTTTATTCAGAACTTACCTCTCTTCATCCCGAATGCGGATATGGCATCGGCGTTCCAAGACATGTTGGACACGTACCCAATGTCCCCTTATTTAGACTCACGTGACTCACTCGTTCGCTGGATGCATTTTGTACACAACAAGATGAACAAACAGCTTGGTGTGAAGCAGGTATCAATGTCAAAGTTCTACGCAGACTATCATGACAACTACAAGCCGAGAGATGTGAAGTACATTGAGTGGGCCAAAACGAAGCGTCATGTCTTGTATGCAGTGCTCGTTTGCGCTCTGTTCGGTATGATATATTACCTGTATAACAGGTAGGTAGCTGCTACTGCTACTTTGAAATAATATGTATTGTATATATCAGTATGACATCAAACCGACGTAAAGGACGTGGGAAAAACATGAAGGGATCTGGATCCATTGGGTCAGGTGGATATGGATGCGTGTTCCTTCCCGCATTAAAGTGTGACAATGATGACGATAATACAAACGCAGACATAGATAATATGGATCCACGTACAAAGTATGTGACGAAACTGCTCACAAACAAGCATGCGGAGACAGAGTTCGCACTCATTCGCAAGTTTGATAAGCGACTACGATCCATTCCCGATTATGCCAATTACTTTTTGGTGGCAAACGTGGCAAAGTGTCGTCCTGGTCCTCTCACGAAACGCGATATGCATGCGTACGACAAGCAATGCAAACCCTTGATAAAGAAGAATATAACACGAAAGAATATCAATCGTTCTCTACACAAAGTCACATCCATACTCATTCCCTATGGAGGAGACACCGTTGATGATTTCTGTCTGGCCCACGCGAACGACTATCCTGCTATGGAAGGTATTCTCTCCTCGCTACAAGATCTTCTCATTCGCGGTATTCTACCGATGAACGGGCTTGGTCTATTCCATGGTGACATCAAGTCGTCAAACATTATGTTCTACCATGGAAAGTCAAAGCTGATTGATTGGGGTCTGGCGTTTGATATGACTACGTTTGGTTCCAAAAACATAAAGAATAGCGTAGATCGTATGGCGACGTATCGTCCATTTCAGTTCAATCTCCCACCGTCATGTATCTTGTTTAACGACGAGTTTAGTGATGCCATTGACGCGTTTCTATTGACACAAGAACCTAATCAAAAACCGAGTCGCGATGACATAGTCGCGTTTGCTGCGGGGTTCATAGGCGACTGGAACCAGATACGTGGCGAGGGATCAATATCTATTATGAATACCATTTATGGAAAGCTCGTTCCTTATGCGTCAACCAAGTTCGACATCCCTTACGCAGGCAAGGAACGGAGTGGTGCTTATATGGGGAGAGACGATGCCGTACCTGCGTTCGCCGTACACTACATAGCGAACATATTGGAGAAGTATATTCGTGGAGGCGAGTTCTATTTAGAGGAGTACTATCATCAGGAGTACTTGAAGAACTTGGATATATGGGGTTTCGTAATTTCCTTCACAGTCCTGTTCAACTTATTGTCATCGAATAGTGCGACGCTCAATGCGAGCGAAAACAACTCGTTGGCTTCTCTCTGCAAGTTGTTTATACATGTGTTGGAACATGATAGCGATCCTATCGATGTAACATACATATCTACTCTAGTAGGTCAGATGCGAGACAACTATCGGACGCCCTCATAATTATCTTGTGGGGGTACAGTACGTATTAAACAGACGAACCATATCAATTAACCTGAACATATGCGATTAGAACTTGTTGTACTATTAATTACCGCTTTTTTTGCATACAATGCCTATCATGACGGAAAATACACGTCATTAATCTATAAGAACAAGAAGAACCTTCAGATCGCTGGGTATGTGTTCGCTGGTCTTTCTCTCTACCTAGTACTTCGAAAGGATCCTACTAAGGGTAAACAGTTGTTGTTGCACGCGAACAACACAATTAAGTATCTCCCTATAGAGAAGCATTCTGCTGATCTATTATCGCCCATAATTGATTTTACTGTGGGTGATAGTGCCAGTCGCAGCTTCATGGGTGCGCTCAATCCGACTCGTTCATCGGCGCCTAATATGGAACAGAAAATCCTCCAGTCAGGAAAATTGGGTGGTGGGTATGGTGGTGCTGGGTACGATCGCAGCACCAAGACCAAGGCTACGAAGCGTTCTGTCAGTGAGACCAAGAAGAAATATGTCGCATCGATGCAAGACTGGCGCTGCGGTGACTGTCGCGATAAACTGAACGCCTGGTTCGAGGTGGATCACAAGGTCCGTCTAGAGTATGGTGGTGGAAATGATGTAGGTAACCTCATCGCCATGTGTAGGAATTGTCATGGCAAGAAGACAGCGTTTGAAAACATGTGAATCTCATAGTTATACATCTATCTATCTAGTAGCACGATTGGTGCCGTAACACAGTCCATTTATTGTCTCGGCACAATATATGGATACATCTCCCTCTTCAATGAATACCTCTACAGGAACGGACTCAATACTGAACAGTCCCATTGGGAAACTTAGTGATGGGACACCCTATGTCCTTTTCGGATCACTCGTGCTCGTTCTGACCATCATAATGATAATATTGGCATTCGCTAATCCAACATCCCTACTCAACAATAAATCAGTAGCATCTCCCGCCATAATCAAAGTGTTGGAGAATATTGGACTTGTGCTTATGTTTGTAACGATTACAACACTCGTGCTTCTACTTTACGTCCCATCAATGAAGACGATTCTCCAGCTCGTTGACAAGGTCAAAGGAGCTCTCCTACTATTCGTGTTCCTTTTCGGACTCATCGTGTTTTACCGCAACGTGTCCGCTTCGGCCATCATGTCGTATCGTATCCTCATTGTCCCAACTATTATGATGATGGCATGGAAACTGTTTTCTGGCGCGATGCAACCGTCGACCGAAGAGGAATATACTCCGAATCTTCAAATAGAGAAAATAAGACTAAGTCTGGTGTACGTAGCCTTTGTCACATTTGTTGTCATCATGTATTCTGTAGATTTCGGAGGTGTGTTGCGAGAATATATGGGACCAAGTCTTACTGCGACTATCACTTTGCTCGTGATGGGATTGGTGTACCTTCTAACACTACTGAGTTATCCGATAATCAAACCGAAGATAGGAGAGACGGGTACGGGTGGTCTATTGTCGGGTTTTACATCATTCGGAATTGGTCATACAGTGTTCTTTGTGGTGTCTATCCTACTCATGTTCACTGGAGTGTTTATAAACATGTCTGACTTCACCGACAATGACGGCGTTCTCAGTTTCAAGAATACCCGTGCATCGCAACTGTTCGGAGTATCAATTACACTGCTCATCTTGTGGGTCGGATTCTTCTCAGTGAGAATGTTCAGCGACGTAGAACGCATATTAGGCAAAGACGGGAATACTCAGATGCAAAAGATTACCTCTGTATTCCATACGATTCTGCTTACGCTCGGAGGACTCGGCTTTATATCTACCCTGATATACTGGTTTGTTTCAATGGCAAATTCCTTTAATAAGACGCATAGCGTTGTATCACTTCTACTGAACCTTGTGGTCATATTCGCCATCATGATATTTATGTTCAAGTATCTAGCCAACACGACCCACTTTCAGAAGTCTCCCTACTTTAGACTTGTCGTGAATTCCCTGTTCTATATCCCATGTCTAGTATATGACGTTACACGCAGCGGTCTCAGTATGTTAGGGATCGGTGTTCCATCATTGCGTGTCTTGGCTGGATCTACAGCAAGTGGTGCAGTCGGACTAGCAGGAAAGGTGGGTTCCATTGAGAAACCTTCGGGTGCGGATATGATAACATTGGTTGTCGTGTTGTTGGTCTATGCGTCCTACCTATTTATTATACCATACTCAATGAACAAGTTCGCTAAGCAAGGTGGTAACGTAATATTGCAGGAACCAGTGTCATTGGCGACAGTGAAGACGTTGGGAACATACACCAAACTAAATGGAATCGTTGACGAATCTGATATTCCTGTTATTAGTCAAGTGGGTGTATTCAACTACACATATGCAGTGTCGTTATGGGTGTACTTGGATAGTACGACTGCATCGGTTTCCGACAACTACTACACTGTAATGAATTATAATGAGATGCCTCATATCATGTGGAATCCCAAGAAGGGAACCATGATCTTCACTGTGAAGAATACGAAACCCGATCCAAGTACAAATCCAGATTCGGTTGGAGATGTAGCGAAGAACGGAAATACAGTCTTGCTCACTTTAGCATCGGTGGCTATGCAGAAATGGAATAACATAGTTGTGAACTACGTCAATGGTACTCTTGACATGTTCGTGAATGGTAAGTTGATTCAGTCATCGCGTGACATAGTGCCCGAGATGTCGTATGGAGACCTGACCATCGGGTCCCCGAAGCTGTCTGGCAAGGTGTGTAATGTAGTATATTTCAACCATGCTCTAGACATGAAGAACGTTCACTACCTATATTCTCTCGTAAAAGATTACAACCCCCCAATCTCCACAGACTCTTATTATGGTAATACAGAAACAGCTGTGTTTGTCAAGACTGTGACAGGAAACGACAAGACTCGTATTATCCCTATCAATATCAATATGGATGTGTGGGATGAAGTGAAACAGACTACGAATAAAGGAATAGATGAGATTACTCCATACAACACAGACAATAATTATCTATCACTGGCATGGTACTTTAAACAAAACGGGGACGAACACAATAGTGCGGCACCCGCAGATGGGCCCAATACGAAAAGGCCCCCCGATACAAAAGATCCTATTGTGGCGGGTGGACAACTACCCTCAACTGATCCAACACAAATACCACCGACCACAATCCAACCAGCTAAGAAGAAGAAGGTGTAGTAGATACAGAATCTTATACGGACTATTTATGTAATTGAATAGTCATTAGAACGTCGTCACAATAATTATATCCAAGTACTGTACAGTCAATATGAAAATCACCGAAGTGCTCATTATCGTCGTGATCATCATAATAGTGTATGTGTTGATTAAGTATGCAACTAGTGGCGCAACAAACCATACATCGTTGACGAGTGGGCTTCAGATGCAGGTTATTAAGGCGGCTGATCTCATGGACGGTGCTCAGTCTGCCCGTTCAAATTATTCCCTATCTATGTGGTTCTATGTTGATGACTGGAACTACAATTATGGTGTGAATAAACCTCTTGTTGTGAGATACAAAGCCGGAGAAGCTGGAACCGAAGAGCTTCTACCTGGACTCAAGGTTCTCACTCCTTGCCCGGCCATTGTCATGGGTGCCACAGACAACACTCTGGACATCTTCCAGACGGTTCTTCCTCCTAATAGCGGCGGGACAATGACTGGAACGGGTGCCACGACAATTAACGGCGAGACCATCAGCCGATGTCGTCTCACAAACATCCCTATTCAGAAATGGGTGAATCTTACCGTGTCTTTCTATGGACGTACTTGCGACGTGTATTTAGACGGAAAGCTGGTTCGTACCTGTGTCATGGACGGTATCCCCAAGGTGGACAAGGATGCCGACATGTATATCACTCCTAGTTTAGAAGCGAGCAAGGGATCTTTCAAGGGATGGACCAGTAGTTTCAGATACTACCATGTCGCAATGAACCCCCAACAGGCGTATGATATTTACGCCAAGGGATTTGGAGGGAGCTGGTTGTCCAGTCTATTAAGCACTGAGATGAAGATCACCTTCTCAAAGAACGGGAAAGTAGAGTCGGAGTATTCTGTATAGGCGAATCTCTAGTGGTATGCCATAATGGTTGAATATTTTATCATAAGGTACTGTACAAGTGTCAGTCCGTATGATGAGCGATAATGTAACTCCTACCAGCCCGGGTGGATTTGGACATTCAAACTCTATGGTCTCAAAGTTTGCATTTATTCTAGTTGTATTGTTAGTATTCGTAGTGGTGTTACAGATGGGTATGGGAGTTCTTACATGGTTCTTGGGACCCAATGGTTCTCCCAAGCTTATCAATGGGATGGTCCCTGGAAACGAGACGGTTATATTTAATCAGGATCCAAACTCTGACTCGTCCGTCCCTATCCTTCGTTCCGACAACCAGCGTGGTGGTATTGAGTTCACATGGAGTATCTGGATGTTCGTGAACAATGACAAAGAACACACTACGTATCGTCACGTCTTCTCCAAAGGCAACCCAGAACAGTATGCTAAAAAGTATGATGGCTTTAATAGTCCTGAGAAAACGGGTCTCATGTATCCCAACAACGCACCTGGTCTGTACTTGACACCTGGTAAGAACAGTCTTCTGTTGATCATGAATAGTTTTGACACCATAGATGAGGAGATTGAGATCGATAACATCCCGCTCAATAAGTGGTTCAATGTTGTGATCCGTGTGAAGAACAAGAGTCTGGACGTGTTCGTTAATGGACTCGTGACCAAGACAAAGCAACTTGTTACGCCCCCCAAGCAGAACAACGACAAGGTGTTCCTGCACCTCAATGACGGATTCAATGGATATTCCTCCAATTTGTGGTACTGGAACTACGCCATCGGAACCAACACAGTGAACAACATCGTACAGGCGGGTCCCAATACGACGCTCACTAGTAGCCCTCTCACAGACAAGGGTGCCGACTACCTAGCCAGTAGCTGGTACTTTGCTGGACAAGGCGATATGTTCAATCCTACAGGATACAGCAATTAGACTCCATCAACTTGAAAAGTATTCAGGATACATGCAAATGCAATCACATCACATCTATTTTTTATGGTGGTACAGTATGTCCACCCTAAAAAACACAACAACAACAGCAGCAACAACAACAGCAACAACAATAGATTTTCCTTCCACAATTCAAGGTATATTCGGCGGAGCGGTTTCGCCTCCATGGGGGAAGAAGGAATGGTCGCGCAAATACAATTTCGTCACGCATCCGAATTACGATGGTCTAGCAAGACTGCAACAGGAGGCGCGCAAGGTCGATGCACTATCGCATCTGGATGTCGCGACGAGACAAACACGTGTACAGCGATATGCTGATATAGCTCGCGGTAACATACGACTCAAGCGCAACTACGCGTCAAAGGGCGATCGTGGTACGGACTTCAATACACATAACTACCTACATGTTGATCGGTACGGTAACTCCATAAACGACGTCAGTGTAACCAAACAATCAATTATAGGTACAGACATTGGACCATTCGCACCTGTCGTTCCATCAATAGTAACGGATATACCAACCACATCAATGCCGCCAATACAACCAGTTATATCCTGTCATCTCATGCCACCACTCATTGAACCTACCATAAATAATCATGTACCAACATATGTGACTCCGTCTTCGTATCATCCTGGCGTTCTCGTCGCCAGGACCGTAACTACTGATCCCAACGATACATCAACTGTCAATAATGGTTACGTATTTAAACTACTAGAGAGAAAATCAGTCATAACAGACGAAGGGTTATATGAACAAGAACGTCTCCAAACATTGACTCGGGAGGCGACCGAATTATTCAACTTTATAGGCACCGATAAGACGGAGATGTTCATCGATGAGAACCTACGATACTACGTTATGCGTGAAGAAACAGGACATCCTACATGGGATTCACCTGTATGGGTTCGACATTACCTCAGCACAGATTTCGCAACATCGTTCTTTGGACGAACCAATCCGATTATCCCAGGCATCGATCTGAATGTTTCTAGATGGTTAGATATCGGCGAGAGGATAAGATTCGTTGATTTGATCGGGACCATGCAGTTCAAATATGCAAATACATATGGCTCAGAAAACTTCACAGTGACTTATAACTAATATCATCAGTCCAGTTATGGCGCCCGTTGGCACACATCGAGGTTAGGATATACATCGCCCGACATACACTTGGTCGACTCTGATACCGATATACAGCTTCTAGCTCCTCTGTCGTCGCCTATATAGCAGTAACCTGGTCCAGAAGATTTAGTGGCTGCTGCTTCTGGTTCGTCTTTGTTCTGGTTCTGACCTTGACTTTGTACAGTCGCTCCATCAAGTTTATCCTGTAGATCATTTGATGGAGCAGATTGTTCTGGCTGCGCCAAATCCGCGCTCGCAACGGATGTGGTGTCAATCTTCTTCTTGTTCTGTTGTGACACGACAGTGCCTTTGGTTGTTGATCCATTAACAAGATCATTGGGTATTGCGGCTCCTGCCTTCACTGTTCCACCCGCAACATCTACTGCGCCTTTGGTACCAGTAACAGTGTTGTCGGTGAACTTATTCATGAAGGAAGACAAGTATCCTGCGATAAACCGAAGAATTTGCAGCGCACGACTCGTCAAATCGTCTGCTCCCGTTCCTAAATAGCTGAACACACTGAACCCTGCGAGGGCGAGTGCGATGATCACTGTTATTCCAATGAATATAGGCGAGCTGAGGAACGAATCGGATTCCGACACGGACGACGATGAAGTAGCTACACTGCTAGCAAGTCCTAGCGAACCTAATGAACCTAATGTTCCTAGTATGGAACTGCTGCGAGGTGGTGTGGCCACTGACGCGGTCACTGGAACAGTCATGGGGGAAGAGGATATCGCCAGTGGTGGCTGTATTGAGGAGGAGGGGGAAGAAATCGTGGGATTGGAACTCATATCTCTATGTACTTCGCTTACAAAATATATTACCATATGGCCCGCGCCCGCCGTTAAAAAAGTTCCGACTCGAACATACACAATCCTTATACAATTTGGTCCGTTTTACATTTACCAATGGCGTAAAATATAGAGGTACCTCATATAGTATAGCATGAATATAGTAAGTTTGAACAAGATGAGTACTCTTCTACGATTACATAATGGCATGAGACGATGTTATCATGCGATTGTGATAGATCACTACGAAAATCCGAGAAATGTCGGGAAGATGGATCGGAAGAACCCAAACGTAGGCACGGGTTTGGTCGGGGCGCCTGCATGTGGTGACGTAATGAAGGTACAACTTGAGTTCAATGCCGCAGGAGTTGTTGTCGATGCGAAGTTTTTGGCATTTGGGTGTGGGTCGGCGATCGCCGCGAGTAGTGTAACTACCGAATGGGTAAAGGGAAAAACGACTGATGAATGTCTTACCATTAGCAACCGAGATATTGCGACCCATCTAAAGCTCCCTCCAGTAAAATTTCATTGCTCGATGTTAGCGGAGGACTCGATAAGAGCAGCAGTTCTTGACTACAAAAAGAAACAACAGGAGTTGAACACTACAAATCGTATGCATCCGTCGCATCCGTGTTTGTAACTACTATGTATTTTGTGTTCATGGTTTGAGTTCCGCACCTTGTTGCACCTGCCCTTATGTCTGCACCTTCCCTTGCACCTGCACCTGTGCGAACACAGCATCGATCTGTGCCATCATGCATGCGAGTCGCGTCTTATCACGCACCATGACCGAGTCCTCCACTGCGCCCGCGGCGCAGTTGGTGAGCAGTGTTACTGCAAAGTATATGAGGCTCTTGCGCCGCGTGTTATGTACCTCGGAATACCGCAGTGCGAACATCTGAAACAGTGCGCTCACCACCTTGTTTACCATATCGCTGCGCTTCTCCTTAGCCTCGTGGAGAATGGCGTCCCAGATGAGCCATACCGCGTTCCGATGGAACTTAGTATCTACTATGTCGTTCAGCATATCGCTTCGCGCCTGCAATAGACATGGCTGCTTCCGTTTCTTGCAGAGCTTGGCATATTCCAGTAGCCACTCCACCCAGTAGTATGCGCGCATGGTGTTGGCCACGCCTAATGACATGTTGTGCTGCAACTCGTTCACTGTTACCAGTAGCTCCTTAGGATCATCGGGCAATATAATCCGTTCCCCGTGCCTGAAGTCGGGAGCGATCAGATTAGTTTTTAGGACAATCAGATCAAAGTCCTCGTCGGGTACGCGTGCGTACTGCAGTGTGAACTTCTTATCCGATAGACATAATACCGTGACTATCTCGCAGAACAGGTGTCGGAATGCGGGCTCGTTTCGGAAGTTCAGCTGCTCCTGTGCAGACGATGCATTGTTCATGTTCTCCTTGAATTTGGTCAGCTTGCCACCGAGGTAGATGGCTAGCTTGGGGTTCGCGACGTGCACGTTCCGTCCATAGAACAAGAAGATCGCCTCCCACAGGTCAGCATAGTGTCCCGAGCACACGAGCTCCGCTGTCCAGTAGCATGCTGCCTCTATCTTGGACGTGGATAGGGAATCCAGTAACTTCTTCGTGGCTTGTGTCGTCTTGTACCCCGAAAACGTTATCTTGGCGAACTCGCCCATGGACCTCTCGTCGGTGATATTGTTAGAGTTGGTTGACTCAGAGTGTTTAGCAGTTGTGTTCATTGAGGTATGTGTGAACGTTAAACTACTTACGTAAATCGGGTATCTGTACTCTTCCAGTAAAAAAAATAGCTGTACAATACATATTAGAAATCACATACAGAATGACCTCTTCGATGAAACAGATGTACCCTTGGTACCGCGGTATCCATAACCTGAGCACATGGGCCAAGGTGTTCGTCATCTTAGGCCTCATATTAGTTCTCGTGCGCGTGTTTCGCACCCGTTCTGCAGCCAGTAAAGAGGCGTTCAGTGCGGGACAACCACAATCACAGACGGGTACACCAAATGGAGCGCTCAAGATCATAGAGGGACCACAGATATATGACGACTTCTATGCGGACATATATGATTCACTCACCTACTTCCAGAAGAAGAACGAGTTTGAGATGGGGACTATCAAGAAGAGCACTCCATTCAATAATGAAAGTATTGCGCTCGATATCGGTTCAGGGACGGGACATCATGTGGCGCAGCTAAAGGAGATAGGATTCTCGCAAGCCATGGGCATTGAGAAATCGCAAGCCATGGTACGTGTCGCTGAGAAAAAATACCCCAAAAATAAATACGTACTTGGTGATGCAATGCAGCGCTCGGTATTTAGACAGAATACATTCACTCACATTACTATGTTCTATTTTACAGTGTACTACTTCGAGGATAAAACTGCATTATTCGCCAACTGCTTCGCGTGGCTAAAACCTGGCGGCACTATGGTAATCCATTTAGCCGATAAGGACATGTTCGATCCAATTCTCCCACCCGCTAACCCTCTGGTCAGTCTGACCCCCCAACGCTACGCCAAAAAGCGCATCACGACCAGTCGCGTCACCTTCAATAATTTCAAATACGATGCTAACTTTGAGCTGGACGGTGACAAGGCGACGTTCGTGGAGAAATTCACGAATAAGGACGACGGTAAGCCATTCAGGAAGAACAATCACAACATGTTCATGGATGACTTGGACAAGATCGAATCCGCTGCAACTGGAGTAGGGTTTATTATCAAAGGAAAGAATGATATGATTAAGGCGGAATACGAATATCAATATCTGTATGTCTTTCAGAAGCCTGAGTAATCCACTCACAAAACAATTTTTTGTTTACGTACTGTATAATAATGTCTGGTCACGAAGTTGAAGCATACGAACAAGGTTCTATTGATTATGGATCGGCAACCGGTGGTCGTCGCCGACGTCGCGCAGGTTCCCGCAAAGGAACCCGCAAGGGAACCCGCAAGGGACCTCGCAAGGGAAAGAGATCTCGCAAGGGAAAGAGATCCCGCAAGGGACCTCGCAAGAGCCACCGTCGCCGTTAGACGATAACAACTATTACTACACCAATCATTTCATATTTCATCCTGGCGCATTGACCCATCCGAGGTCGCGTATATCAGATTCATATATGCATTTCACATACAGTGAAATGCATGCAACAATAATAATATGTAATATCCGTCCATCGAATGTCTCTCTTCAGTACAGTTATTCATCTAATGCAATGGTCACAAGACGAACCATATACAGAATACCTTGTGTATGTCATTCCCATAGTTGCAATTGTGCTCATACTCGCGTGGATAATAGTTAAAATCAAATACAAGTTTTGGTCGTCACAGCCTGTATTCCATACATATGACCTAAAGTATTACCTGTTCCCGCCAGGAATTATTCGCACCGCCATCCCCGAGAAGACGCGATATTTCAACCCCGATATACAATTTAGCGAGTTCGGAGATACATCCAACAGTATAAAATCCACGTTCTGTGCATTCATTAAGCGAAGCTACCTCCAGAACGGTGCAAATAAGTACGCTCCGTCCAAACAGAACATCATGCCGTACTTTGAAGGACATGCATCCAAATGTTATCTGAGTGAACTAAGCAGCACCGAAAACCTGGTCGATGCCAAGACGCAGCGCATCATGCAAAGACCCAAGATGATTGCGAGCATGACGACGCGTCCCATGGCGTGCGAGCTTGATGGACCCAGTGGCGAACGCGAGGCTTTTATGTGCAACTACGTTGACTACCTGTGCGTGGATGGAGACAATCGTGGTAAGGAACTCGCAGCACATGCTATCTACACGCACGAGTACTACAATCGTCGCCTACCCAACATACCAGTCGTGTCTGTGTTCAAGCGTGAGGGCGAGACCATGGGAGTCGTTCCCATATGCAAATATTCCATGGATGGGTTTAGTATGCGCGGGTGGCGCACGATGCCACCGCTGCCCGCAAATGTGGGAAAGGTCGTTCGCTGTACGCCCACAAACATGTACTTGGCGTCTGATTTCATCCGCCAGCGCGCGAAGCGCGACTTCGGACTATATTTGGGAGTGGGAGACGGAAACCTCGCGGCGCTCCTGCGCACGGGGAATGTGTACTTGTACTTGTTCGTGAATGTGCAGGGTGTGATAACGAGCGTGTACTTCTTCCGCCACACATGTACGTGGTTGAGCGAGGGCGAGCAGGTGCTCGCATGCTTTGCGTCGGTGCGTGGCGACACGTCTGACGATCTGTTCGCGCATGCGTTCAAGTTGTCAGTGACCCATATTGTGCGCACTGAAGGGAAGCGTCATAAGTATACATTGCTCTTAATGGAGAATATATCGAACAATGACGTCCTCGTAGAAAACCTGAAGAAGCGCACCGCAGTCAGTATTCGCGAACCCGCTGCATATTTTTTCTACAATTTCGCGTACAGATCGTTTCCAGCAAACCGTTGCCTCGTGATCAATTAGCAAAACAGCTAAACAATGGTGTACCACCAAGTGGTTCGAACTATCATATCGTGCGAAATACTGTACGATATGATTTTGATGTTGATTTTTACTTAGCGCGTATACTTGCCTAAGCGTGTGAATGAGTCCACAATAAAAATGACAAACACCCCCAAGAGGAAATAGAGAATGATTTCTTCCGTCACATGCGACGTCTTGTCGTCCTGTTGCTCTTCCAATAAATGAATAACATGGTTCAACTTTTCTAGGAGGGGGTCGCGTGCGCCTCCGCCTCCGCTACCCATATTCTGTCCATACATTCTACTCTGTCCATTATTATTACCATTATCATAGTTCATCGTCGGAGCGACGAGTTGGTCAGTATCCACACCATTACCGTACATCTGTTGGTAGTTGGGCATGAACTGGCGATACTTATCCATGTCGGCGGTGTTGACCGAATAGGGCTGTGACGAGTGACTGTCACCGTTGTCCATGGGATAAGCGTTGTTGAGAGGATTTGAGTCACCTGTCCCCGAACCGTCATTACCTACTGTTCCATCACGCATCCGCGTTTGCTCTACACCGACTGAATTAGGTGGCGCGAGTGGGAGGAACTCACCCAGGTCCTCGTCGTTTGACGGAGACGATTCATGTATGTTCATTAGCACGCTACTGATATTGTCAGCCGATATCTTGGCGGTTCCTTGTCCCGCATCGCTGCGATTCTTTACTGTTCTGTTATTGGCGTTCTTCCGACGTAGCGCATTTCCGCCCTTTAGAGGGACGGGCGGCTCATCGGCTAGAAATGGGGCGGCATTTATTGCTAAAGACATTCTCTTACTAAAAAATAAGATAATAAAATAGCAAGACAACGGTACTACGACACTATAACAGAGTGCACGTACGTACTCGTACTACATGACATATCATACGTGTAATATAGTGGGAATATTGTATCATACTACAGATGCTGTTGAAGTATTTGTATTTACTGACTGCTTCGATGTCGCGGATCCATTAGATAGATTCTTCGCCTTCTGCAGAACCTTCAGAGCCGCTTGAAGTTCGCTTTCGGATATAATCCCGTCGTTGTTCGTATCAATCTCCTTCTTCAGCATATGAAATCTCTTCGGTACAATACACATACTACTTTCTTCATTGAATAGATACTCAGAGAGAATCGTAAATGCTGCGGTCAGAATGATGGACGTGTATATGTCACGCGTTCCCATCCACGCCATAGAGAAAATAAACAATTGTTTGCTCGCACCATGCTTGAGGTACTCCTGTGTAGAACTGCTAAAATTAACACTCACCACCTTGGCGCCCAGATTCAGCATGATCATCACGATACCTGCGAAATATTTACTGTTGTTCATGCTAAGGACATTGGCATGCATAAAGGAAAGCGTGCGTATGAGGTACCCAGTCACCACACCACCTTTATTCCGTTTATCTTCCGCCTTCCCACCAGTAACAAGACCCTGAATAAATATACTATCAGGTATCTTTGCATTCTTACTATTTGTCCTAGATTTTCGTGCCATTGTTCTGTGTACTATCGTACCAAAAAATTGTAATTGGGCTGGGTATGGGGACTAGTCCGACTCGTCGGTGGTAGAAGACCGTTTGCGACCGCCGCCTATGCCAGCGAGGTCCAGGATATTACCCATTTGTCTGGTCGTAAAACTCTCTGCACCTCCCGTGACAGATGCCACCTTTGCATTCGCTTGTCGTTTGAGTTTATTCTTTGTCGCGGTTATCCCATCGGACACACTTTTAAGTGTAAGCCCTTCCATTGTGTTCGGTGCGTGCAGGATCGCCATCGCCTGTTGTCCGATCATCCCTGATAGGATGGCGAACAGTATGATAAGGCCTAAAAACGTTGCGTTGTACATGGCAGTGTTTCCTTTCACCATCGTACTATACGTCGCGATATTTTATTGCGAGACCAACCAAAAATAGTTCTGGACTCTGCCAGAACTATTTTTGTTATATTTGTTACTAATTATATTTTACAGCGACCCTTCAGCATCATCATCATCACTCCCTTCGCACTCCATTTCCAATCTTCTAAAGATATCGTCATCAACATCACCGCCAACTAGTGTTGTTGATCCAAAACTAGTCTCTGTATCGTCAACGATTACATCGCTCACTTCACTTAGCACATCGCCCTGCGCTGTGGCGTTGTCATCGTCATCACTATCATAATCACTGTCGTACTCTCTGATCTTGCACCCACCTGATTCAATGCGATACAGAGTGTCCACCATCTCCCAACCATTGGCATCCATCGTCTCTTCACAGAAGGGCTCGTTGGTGATATCGCAGTCTCTATCGATGTTCATATCATAGCACCCATGTTCTCCTGGAGAACGTGTGCGACAGATGATCTCTATAATCTCGTCGGTTGTGTAGAGCTCGCGATCCTTTATCTCTGTAGCGCCTGCGTATCCATCCTCCATGGAGACGACCTCAATGTCATAGTCGTTCAGCTCAATGTTGTTCAACTGAACGATATCTTCCGCGTCCTGTTCGGTGAGCATGGCATGAATCCTAGAATCTCTGTACTCGGTCGTCTGTA